>Ga0209634_1000071_pt1 | contig 94190 bp, 85 predicted proteins | sample LinPmetageLP40_FD_184043 | JGI IMG/M metagenome (GOLD analysis project Ga0209634, IMG submission 184043) | Marine viral communities from the Pacific Ocean - LP-40 (SPAdes) (version 2) | ecosystem: Environmental > Aquatic > Marine > Oceanic | place: Pacific Ocean | collected 2010-08-26
GTTTATACCATGAATCGCGTTAGTAAGATTGTCCCTCCAAAGCGCGAGATTCTAAAAGATATATCTTTATCGTTTTTCCCGGGGGCCAAAATTGGCGTTCTTGGTCTTAATGGGTCAGGCAAATCATCGCTTCTAAATATCATGTCAGGTCTTGATACTGATATTCATGGGGAAGCGACGCCAATGCCAGATATTAAAATAGGCTATCTCTGTCAAGAACCTCTTCTTAACAACGATAAAAATGTGCGGCAGAATGTTGAGGAAGGTGTTTTAGAAGCAATAGAGGCTTTAAAAGAACTTGAGCAAATCTATATTGATTATGCTGAGCCAGATGCAGACTTTGATAAGCTTGCCAAGCGACAAGGGCAACTAGAAAATATTATTGAATATTGGGATGCACATAATTTAGATAGCCAGCTAAGTATTGCAGCTGACGCCTTAAGACTTCCTCCCTGGGATGCAGATGTATCTTTACTATCAGGAGGTGAAAGAAGAAGAGTGGCATTATGTAAATTACTTATCTCTAAACCCGACATGATATTGCTCGATGAGCCCACGAACCATTTAGATGCAGAATCTGTATATTGGTTAGAAAAGTTTCTAGAGGAATTTTCAGGTACTGTTGTTGCTGTAACTCATGATAGATACTTTCTTGATAATGTTGCTGGTTGGATTTTGGAGCTCGATAGAGGCCGAGGTATTCCTTATGAGGGCAACTATACAAACTGGCTTGAAACGAAAGAGGCACGGCTTAATATAGAGAAAAAACAAGAAGATGCTCGTCAACGCACAATAAAAAATGAGCTGGAGTGGATTAGGCAAAATCCAAAAGGCCGACATACAAAAAATAAAGCAAGATTAGCTCGTTTTGAAGAAATGAATTCGCAAGAATTTCAGAGTCGCAATGAAACAAACGAAATATATATACCTCCTGGACCAAGGCTTGGTGAGAATGTTATTTCTTTTGATAACGTTAATAAAAGTTTTGGTGACCAACTAATAGTCGATAATTTATCTCTCAAAATTCCCAAGGGGTCAATTGTTGGTGTAATTGGAGGAAATGGTGCTGGAAAATCTACACTTTTTAAAATGATCTGTGGAATAGAAGATCCTGACAGCGGTAATATTTCTATTGGTGAAACAGTTAAGCTCGCGTTTGTTGATCAAAGCAGAGAAAACCTTGATAACAATCAGAGTGTCTGGGAGGCGATCTCAGATAAACAAGATACTCTTAAAATTGGAAATTACGAAATATCTTCACGGGCATATGCCGGAAGGTTTAACTTTAGAGGTAACGATCAACAAAAAAAGGTCGGAGAACTATCTGGTGGTGAGAGAGGTAGATTACATTTAGGAATAACTCTAAAACAAGGTGCTAATGTATTGTTATTAGATGAGCCTTCAAATGATTTAGACATTGAGACGCTTAGAGCGCTAGAAGAGGCTATCCAAAATTTCCCTGGCTGTGTGCTTGTTATATCACATGATCGTTGGTTTTTAGACAGAATTTCAACACATATCTTAGCCTATGAAGGTAATAGCGAGATCAAATTTTTTGAAGGAAATTATAGTGAATATCATGAGGATCTGACGAAGCGAAAAGGGTCTGATTCGGAACCTAAGCGTATAAAATATAAGCGCCTAAAAAATTAAAATAATTTTTATAAAAAGGCGCTAATCGTTTTTTCTGTAGAGATGCAAATGCAATGGTTCTCCTGATTCCGGAGTCCAATCAAATCCTAATGCATCTAGCTTAAGCATCTTTGCTTCGGTCAACCAACTATAAACCATATCTATGCGCTGTTTGATCACCCACTGACCTAAAGCTATCTCACCTGTAACCGACTCTTCATCAGTCACATAGTCAGCAGGTACCAAACAATCGCCATTTTCTTGCTTATATAGCTCTAAAGCAGCCAAGGCTCTTTTCCAGTCATATTCGCGAAGATCCCAAACATAATCAACCGTACAGAGTCTTTGGTATTTTTCTCTAGGATAATTACCCTCTGTAAGCCTTTGGGCTCTGGCAAAGTCACCTAGCTCATAGTGATCACCTTCTGTAAGATAGTTTTCGGGAACTAAACTGTCGCCAAATTGTTCTTTATATTTCTGTAATTCGGCAAAGCCTTTTTCCCAATGAGGTTCATGTGGATCCCAAACAAATTTTAATTTATCTAATCGATTAATTTGATCTTCTGTCAAAAGTCCATTAGCTCGATCTTGGCGTAATTTAAGCAACCAAAAACCTAATGTGAAACCGTCGTCAGTGGAATAAAATTGAGGCACTAAGGTGTTAGTATACTCCTCTCTATAATCTGACAAGTGCTGAAAAGCCTCATCCCATGGTGTACTTTCTGTTTCTTTTAATCTTTGCGCTAAGTCTTTATACATAATTTTTTTCTTCTTAGTTATTCCTTAATACTGATAAAGTTAAGAAAATTAATATACATTAACAATTATTAAGTATGTATCGTTGATAATTATATATAGAGTTTACCAGCAAAATTATCACCAATCGACATTTTTTGAAAGAATGAGGGGATAAATTTATGACAAATAATGATGTACTACGTCGTATCCGGTATGTCCTCGGCTATGATGATGAAAAAATGATTATTATTTTTAGCTTGGGAGGTAAAACTATATCTACTAATACCCTAATCAAACAATTGAAGAAAAATACTGAGTCAGATTTTTTAAATTGTAGTGATAGTCATCTTGCTGCATTCCTTAATGGTCTAATTATTGAGAAAAGAGGCAAGAAAGAAGACTTACAGCCTCCGCCTGAAAAAAAATTAAACAACAATATGATATTCACTAAGCTGAAAATTGCATTTCATTTAAAGTCGGATGATATTTTGGAAATGCTTACTTTAGCAGATTTTGAATTAAGCTCGCATGAACTAAGTTCTTTCTTTCGAAAAAATACCCATAAAAATCATAGAGAGTGTAAAGATCAAGTTCTAAGGTGTTTTCTAAAAGGACTGCAGCTGAAATACAGAAGCCCAGATGCTGAAATGGATAAACCAAAAAACTCGGTTTGGAAATCCCTGTATGTTCAAAGAAAATAATAATTACAATGGCACAGTTATTGCATTAATTTATTCTAGTGGTTGACTATTCACACTAAAATACGCAGATCAACTAATATTTGATCTAAATCAGTGCACTTCCAAAGTTAGATGCACCAATATTGCTCAATGGGATTACATGTCATGTTAAAAAGCTTAAACCAAAAATATAGATTAATATTATCTTTGTTTGCCTTAATGATTCCTAGCTTGGGATATGCAGATACACTAAATGCTGCTAATACAGCCTGGATTATAACTGCTACCGCACTGGTTTTATTTATGACTATTCCTGGTCTCTCGCTTTTTTATAGTGGTTTGGTTCGTGTAAAAAATGTCCTCTCTGTGCTAATGCAATGCTTCGCTATAACTTGTGTAGCATCAGTTATTTGGTTAATTTGTGGCTATAGCCTTGCATTTGGTGACGGAGGCTCACTTAATTTCTTTATTGGGAACTTCGATAATGTGATGCTTGCTAATGTTTTTGAAGACACTTTAAGCGGCGATATACCTGAATCTGTTTTCGTGATGTTTCAAATGACATTCGCTGTAATAACACCAGCACTAATTGTTGGGGCTTTTGCTGAGAGGATTAAATTTTCTGCAGTATTAATTTTTAGTAGCGTATGGTTAATTTTAGTTTATATCCCCATCACTCATTGGGTTTGGGGTGGAGGCTGGTTGATGCAAATGGGTCTTCTAGATTTTGCTGGTGGTACAGTCGTACACATAACAGCTGGTACGGCTGCTTTAGTAGCAGCACTAGTGATAGGTAATAGAAGAGGATTTCAGCAGCAACCTATGACACCGCACAACTTAACACTAACTGTTATTGGGGCTGGAATGTTATGGGTCGGATGGTTTGGATTTAACGGAGGATCGGCATTGGCAGCCAACGGGGATGCTGGAATGGCGATGCTTGTAACTCATATATCTGCAGCAACAGCATCCCTTGCTTGGATGATGATGGAGTGGTTGAAGTATGGTAAACCCTCTGTATTAGGCATTGTAACCGGAATGGTTGCAGGACTTGGGACTATAACACCAGCTTCAGGTTTTGTCGGTCCTGGAGGAGCTTTAGTTATCGGATTTTCAGCAGGAATCGTTTGTTACTACGCAACACAATTAATAAAGCAAACACTTAAAATCGATGATTCATTAGATGTTTTTCCTGTGCACGGAGTGGGGGGTATATTAGGAACAATTTTAGCTGGCTTTTTTATCTCAAGCGAGCTTGGAGTTTTTAGTGGCCAAGGTCTCTCTGAAGGCGAAACTATAATGAGTCAATTAGGTATTCAAACGATTGGTGTGATGAGTACTTTTTGTTATACCGCTGTTGTTACTTACATTATACTCAAAATCATTGATGCTACATTAGGTCTTCGTGCATCAAAAGATGATGAGGATTATGGTCTTGATGTAACTCAGCATAATGAACGCGGTTACGACTTATAATTTTTAACAGATAGGCATATATAACTAAGAAATTAGGTTGTAGCTTAGCTCTACTTTTTTTCTTGATTTCGAGACCTCTCTAAGTAATTACATATTTTTTCTGTGCCTTCTATAATTCTTGGTCCATGTCTTATCAGCAAATCTGGATCTATAAAATATACTTGTTTATTTTTTACAGCCTTCATTGAGATTCTGTTTGCCCACTCACTTAACCATTTTTCTTCATTTTCTTTTTTGGTTCCCGCTATAACAACTTGAGGATCAGATCTCACTAATGACTCCAAACTGACTTTTAATGCTATGGGTATGGCTTTTGAAAAAATATTAAATCCTCCACATAATTCAATTACATCAGATATTAGGTGTCGCCCGCTAAGTGTCATAATTGGATTGTCTGACATCTGATAAAAAACACTAATTTTTTGCCTATTACTGTAATTTTCTTTCAATTGGCTCAATCTATTAATGAATTTATTTGCCTCATTTTCACCTTTATCTTTAGCATCTAACAAAATTCCAAGTTTTCGAATCGTTGCAGCTACCCCCTCAAGTTTATTTGGCTCTGAAACATAGACAGAAAAACCTAATGACTTTAATTTATTTATTACTTCTGAGCCATTACCGGAACCCCAAGCAAGGATGAGATCAGGCTGAATTTTGGCTATAGACTCATAACTAATTGTATTATGTGAGCCTATGCGTGGAATTTTTTTTGCTGCCTCTGGGTAGTTACTAAAACTCATTACCCCTACCAATTTATCTCCCTGGTCTATAGCAAAAACTAATTCTGTGAGATGCGGAGCAAGGGTTATTACCCGCTGTGCTGGCTTTACTAGAATAACCTCACTTCCTACATCGTCAGTAATTGCTAACTCAGCAACTGCATACGATAAAAAAGTTGTGTTTAACCCTAAAACTAGTGGCAAACTCAACCATTGGATTAATTTTTTGTTCATTTAAAAGCCCTTCATTACAAACAATAAATATAAGCTAGTATAAAATTACTGTACGGAGCTCCATCTAGATAACTATAAGAAGTTTTTTATTCTCAGGATTTTCTTGAACTTTTGCTCTCACACCAAAAACCTGCTCTATATTTTCTGTAGTAAAAACTTCTTTTGGCAAACCAGTTTTTACTAGTTTGCCGCAATCCATCATTATGACCTGATCAGAGCATTGCGCTGCTAAATTTAAGTCATGCATAACCAATAAAATTCCCACGCCTTTAGAGGAAAAATTACTGACTATCTCCAAGGTTAATTGCTGATGAGCTAAGTCAAAAGAAGAAGTTGGTTCATCTAAAAGCAAAAATCGATCATTGTAATTCTTTTGTTTTGTATCTACATCCCATACCTGGGCTAGACTTCTAGCTAAATGTATACGTTGTTTTTCGCCACCTGATAAATGAGTATACTGACGATTTGCTAGATAAGTTGCATCTACAATTTTTAAAGCGGAAGCTACAATCTCATCATCTCTTTTTAAGCCAGTATCATGAGGAGTTCTGGCTAACAGAACAACTTCTTCAGCTGTAAATGGGAAATTTAACGAAGAATGCTGTGGTAGAACCGATAAAGATTTTGCTCTATCAACAGAATCCCAGTTATTAATATCTTTCCCATTTAATACTACAGAACCAGATGTCGGTAAAATATCATTCGATAAGCAACGAAGTAAGGATGTTTTACCTGCTCCATTAGGGCCAACTATTGTTGTAATTTTTCCTGGCAAAATAGAAATGTTAACGTCTCGTAATAAAAAGGTCCCAGAACAATTAAGTGATAATTTGTCGGCTACAAGGGACATAGATATTATCTCTGAATACGATGATGATTTTTGGTGAGTAGCCAAAAGAAAAATGGTACGCCCAAAAGCGCAGTTAAAATACCTGTAGGTAACTCGGCTGGAGCAACTATAATGCGTGCAAAACTATCAGCTACTATTAAAAGAATTGCACCAAGCGCAGCTGAGCTAGGTATCAGATATCTATGGTCGGGACCTATGACTAGGCGCACCATATGAGGAACGACCAAACCCACAAAGGAAATCATACCTGCTACGGCAACTGATGCACCAACTCCTATTGCTGTCAATAAAATAATTCGCTGCTTCACTCTCTCAGTATTTATACCTAGGTGCCGTGCTTCTGACTCACCAAGCAGAAATGCATTAAGAGCTTGGCTTTGACTAGGAAGCGTAATTAATAACAAGCTAGCAGCGATTCCGGCGATTCCAACACGAAACCAATTAGCTGCATCCAAACTACCCATTTGCCATAAACTCATGCGCCTCAACATTTCATTATCTGCAATAAAGCTAAATATCCCATTTAAGGCCCCAGCTAGTGCGCTAATTGCAATACCAACTAATAGCATTGTCGGAACAGAAGTTCCTGCAGAAGAAGTAGATAATCGGTAAACTAATAAGACGGCCAAAGCGCCCCCTATAGACGCGCCAAAAGCGACTAATGTGAGCCCAAAAAAACTACTGCTATGAAGCCAGGTACCACAGAATACAATAACAAAGCTAGCCCCTGCAGATGCACCACTGGAAACACCAATTAACGAGGGGTCTGCTAAAGGATTTCTAAACAATCCCTGCATCACTGCTCCACAGCATGCTAAAGAAGCACCTACTAAAGCTGCCAGGACTACTCGCGGAAATCGAATTGCAGAAAGAATTACCTTTTCATGCGAAAAATTCGTTTGATTTGCTGTGTTGCCACTGATGTCCATTATGCTGAGAATGCTTAGCAGAGACTCTATAAACTTAGCGGGAGAAATAAAAACAGGTCCGACCAAAGTAGCTAAAATCATCACTGGTATCAATGAAAAAAAGAGGATCAACATAAATTTACGGGACTTGATACCTCTCAAAGAGATTTCTCCATTCTAGTAATCTACGCCTTTTCGAGCCTTTATATTGGACTGGTAAGCATGTTTAATATCTTTTATTTCTGAGACGGTGTCAGCTATATCCTTTAAGGAATTTCCACCACCCCTACCTGTTACCACAACACTTTGACTTGGCGGTCGATTCGATAAAGCTTTGATCACCATAGATTCGTCAAGGTATTTGTAACTGAGCATATAGGTTAATTCATCTATAATAACTAGATGATAACTTGGATCAGACAGCATCGGCTCTACTACCTTCCAGGTAGTTTGTGCTGCGGCAATATCTGCATCACGATCTTGAGTGTCCCAAGTAAATCCGGTCCCCATTTGATAGAAATCTACTTGGGGGCAATGATCTCTGAGATATAATTCTTCGCCTGATAACTGTTCACCCTTTATGAACTGAACCACGCCCACCTTATACCCATAACCAAGAGAGCGAACAACCATACCAAAGGCAGAGCTACTTTTGCCTTTTCCGTCACCTGTAAGGAGAATCATAACGCCTTTCTCTTCATCGCATGCTTCGATGTGCTGATCGACTTTTTCTTTTAATTTTTGCATTTTGCGTTTTTGACGCTCAGCTTGGTTTTCATCAGCCATTGTATTGCCCTCAAGTATCTATTACCGATCAACTATAACTCATAAGAAAGCTTTAATACCCAATTAGAGCCATCCATATGATAGCTTTCACTAACAGTCCTATAATGCTTATCGAACACATTATTAGCTTTCAACTGCATTTTAACCTTTTCGGCGAGCTGGTAACTTAAACGAAAATCTAATAGACCATAGCCTCCCAAGCTCGCGGTATTAGTTGTATTAGTATAGCGCTTACTAGTTGCATTGAAAGATGCTCCTGCATCCCAGTGAGAAAAACTACGATCAATATCGAAAGTAAATTTCTTTTGAGCGCGTTTTTGAAGCAACTTATCTGTTTTTTGATTGCGTGGATCTGTGTAAGAAAAACTGGTAGTAATATCCCATCCACCAAGATTTGTGTCAGCCCTAAACTCACCACCTTTAATTTTAGCACTAGCGACATTACTAGGTACCCATTGATATGGATATGCCTCTGTAGGAGTAGGGGCCCATTCAATAAGATTATCGATGCGATTCTGATAAATAGAAGCTTCCCATTTCCATGTAGAATAATCTCCCCTAACTCCCAGTTCAAAGATTTCAGAATCCTCTGGAAGTAGATCTGGATTACCAGCAGAATAAGCACCAATTGGCCAATATAAATCATTGAAGGTTGGCGCCTTGAAGCCTTCTGCCCAACTTATCGTAACTCGATGACTCTTTCCTAGCTGTGCCCCTAAGGCAAAGTTACTAGTATCCTGTTTTCCAGTCTCCTCGTTATCATCCTCGCGGAACCCTAGAATGAAATCAAAAATAGAGAATTTTCCTTGATATTGAGCAAAATATGCACGATTCATTCTATCTTTAACTAAAGTACCCTGAGCATCAGTATATGTAGTACTAGCAATTAATTCATCATCATAAAGGTCGACACCAAATGTGACTAATTGACCATCAAATATTTCGATATCATTTTGCCAAGAATATTGATCTTTAGTTGTACGGAAATTTGTTAAATGTGTCCCATTTACAGCGTTAGTGTCATCAATATCATCCATAGATCGACCTATAGAAATTTTAGATTGCCACCAATCTGTTAAAGGGGCGCTAATATTAAACCCTATATTTTGTATGGTGCTATCTGAATAAGGATCAGTTCCCTGTGAAAATGCATTATCGTAATAATTACGGGATTGAGCTTCTAAAATACCTAGCCCTACATCCACCCCATTATCAAATGTATATCCAAAGTTAGCGTTAATTGAACGATTTCTATAGCCATCACCATCTCGGTTCTGTTCCCTATCATCCAGCTGTGCGTCTATCCCATCTGTTTCCAGATATGATAAATCCAGCGAATAGCGTAACTGATTGTATGCTCCACGCGTTGATATGGCAGTTCTTTTTAAGACGTTAGACCCCAACTCAGTAGATATAATTGTTGAAGGTTTAAAGTCACCTTTTTTGGTGAATATTTGAATTACTCCTCCTATTGCATCACTACCATAAATGCTTGATTTGGCGCCACGTACGATTTCTATTCGTTCTATCTGGCTGGGATCTATAAATTGAAAAGATGTACTACCTAGGCTAGCAGAATTAAAACGTTGTCCATCAATTAAAAATAAGGCATGTCCTGTATTTGAACCACGAATAAATAAACTAGGAACGGATCCTGCTGCTCCATTACGAGCTATGTCAATACCGGGAACATGCTGGAATAAATCAAGTAAATCTGTTGGTTGATATCTCTCAATATCTGCAGTATTTATGACCGTTGTTGAAGAGAACACCTTAGTTATTGTTTGTGGCGTACGTGTAGCAGTAACCACAACTTCTGCAATACTCTCTTCTGTAGTTTTTGTATCTGCAGAGATTGATAGTGAAATAAAAACGAAAAAAATAAAACTAAAAAAGGAAACTTTCATTGAATAAATCCTATGTGTTCGACCCCGAACACGATTAAATCAGAAATTATCCACAAGAAGAGTTGCGAAGAAATGAAAATAGAATCTAGATATTCAAGATGCCATAGCAAAACTCACGCCACCACACCCCGTGGTTCGTTTGTATAGCTACAGGCCGGTCTCCGGACTTATGAGTAGTTTCCCAGCTAAATTACCTTCCCATACTTATGTACAGTGGTTGTTTAATTTAACTCCGATTCATTAATAAAAATGATCGTCTCATTTACCGTTGCGGGGGCAGTATCAGAATTATTAAAGCAAATCACACTATGCTTCGATGCACTGATTTCCCGTTTCACCCAAAATACAGACATGTAAATTGGGCACCTATTGCATTAACAATGCCGATTAAATTAACGTCATCAAGACCTAATGTCAATGAAGAAATTTATTAATCTAAAGCCTCAATGGCATCTGTTAGTTTTCGTACAGCAATCACCTCCATTCCCTTCAGTCTTTGTTTAGGTGCATTTCCTAAAGGTACAACGGCTCTTTTGAATCCATGTTTTAATGCCTCTCTGAGACGCTCTTGGCCATTAGGCACTGGACGGATTTCTCCAGATAAACCCACTTCACCAAATACGACAAGATCTCGAGGAAGAGCTCGATCTCGAAAACTAGATATGACGGCTAAAATTAATGCAAGATCGGCGCTTGTTTCAGAAATTTTCACTCCGCCTACAATATTTACAAAAACGTCTTGATCTCCAACCATTACCCCGCCATGTCTGTGTAGTACAGCCAGAAGCATTGCTAAACGATTGTGCTCTAATCCCACAGTAATACGTCTCGGGTTTCCAAGGTGGCTTGGGTCAACCAAAGCCTGAAGTTCAACCAATAAAGGTCTGCTTCCTTCCCAAATAACAATCACTAAGCTACCTGAAGCTATCTGATCATCTCTCTGTAAAAAAATTGCTGAAGGATTAGATACCTCTTTTAAGCCCTTACTTGTCATGGCAAATACGCCTAATTCATTAATAGCGCCGAAACGATTTTTGTTACAACGAAGTGTCCTAAAATGGCTATTATTAGTCGCTTCAAGCATCATAGAGCAGTCAATCATATGCTCTAAAACTTTTGGTCCAGCAAGAGAGCCGTCTTTTGTTACATGCCCAACTAACAAGAGTATAGTGTTTGTCTCTTTAGCGTATCGTATAAGCATAGCGGCACTTTCTCTGACCTGAGAAACACTTCCTGGAGCTGAAGTGACATCGTCTAAATGCATCACCTGTATGGAATCTACTACAAGGATTTTTGGACAATAGTCCATGGCTGTAGTGCAAATTAATTCTACAGATGTTTCTGCCATAATCTTTAGCTTATCTGTAGGCAGACCAAGTCGATCTGCTCTCATTGCTATCTGTTGAGGAGACTCTTCCCCTGTGACATATAGCGATTTATGTGTCGTAGCTAATTTGCACAGGTGTTGAAGTAAAAGTGTACTTTTTCCAGCTCCAGGTTCTCCTCCTACCAAAATACAAGAGCCTGGGACTAATCCCCCGCCTAGAACTAAGTCAAGCTCAGTTGTACCGGTAGCTATTCTTGGAATTTCGTTGATATCAATATCCGATAAAGTATTTATTGAGCTATTTGTGGTACCCGCAAAACCGGTGTATCTATGAGAAGAAGTTTTTTTTGAACCAGATAGTCTAATCTCTGTAAGAGTATTCCATGCTGAACATTCACTGCATTGACCTTGCCATTTGGTAAAATCAGCGCCGCAATCATTACATACATAATTTGATATTTTTTGTTTTGCCAATTGTGTTGCCTCTAATACTCAGATTATATTTTAGCATGGGAGCCAACAGAAGACTTAAATCTAAAAAATATGCTGTCTTTAATTTGCACATGTTAAAAAATTAATTGGTTATGCTGTAATCTTTAAAGATTGATCTAAGAATTTAGATTAATATATTACCTCTGACTATTTAAATAAACTTACATAAAAATTTCTGATAGAGTGCTTGATATGTCATTAATTCCAGAAAAGATGCTATCGATTTCTCCTTCACTTGCGGCCACTATTGGCTTGGAAGAAGCTGTACTGTTGCATGCCCTAAATGAACTATCAGAACATAATAGACAAGAACTTATTGACAGCTTTAATTGGGTTTCTGTGAGCCTAAAGCAAGTTACTAATGCTGTTCCTTTCTGGGATATTGCTGTGCTTCAGCGTATTACTTTTAGTTTGCGAGATAAAGGAATTCTATTAATTTCTACTTTACCAATAGCAGAAAGTGGAGAACTACGATTCGCTTTTAATGAGATTGGATTGTCTAAAAAATCCGTCACTGAAAAAAAGGTTTCTAATCCGAGAGCGGGGGCAAAAACTATACCGAGCTCATGGTCACCAGACAGTGAAGTTGTTCGCCAGTTGCAGCAATACAACATACCATCCAAATTTATTAACGACCAAATTCCAGAATTTGTTATTTATTGGTCGGAAAGAAACGATCCTCAATTTAGCTGGGGCTCAAAATTTATTAAGCATGTGATTCGTTTATGGCGTAATTTTCAGACAGAAAACACAAAAATTGGTCTTAAGGTACTAATAGAGTCTGAATGGCGTCCCTCAAGTGATGCCATGGATATTCTAGTGAGACAAGCAGGAATCAACGATAACTTTATTGAAGATGCGATACCTGAGTTTGTTCTTTACTGGTTAGAGCGAGGTGATAAGTCTGATATATGGAATAGTCGGTTCGTAACACATATTAAGCGACAGTGGTCAAAATTTACCATTACAATGGAAAAAGACTCAGCTCCAAGATTACTCGATCAAAATTGGAAGCCAAGTGAAGAACTTTATGAAGTTTTAGTTCTTGCCAATATTCCCAGGGACTTCGCTCAGAAACTATCACCTGAGTTTATCTTATACTGGAGAGAGAGTGGGCAAGCACATAACTCATGGAACACGAAGTTTCTACAGTATATAAAACGAGAGTGGTCTCGACAGAAATCAGTCTCCTCAAAGGTAAAAAATTATGAAGAAAAGCAACGACCTAATAGAGCAAGTAGCACAAGAGGTAGCAACCTCGTCGATGAACTCAGCGATAGAAGCTGGGCAAGCAAATAACTACTCGCCAGAGTTGATAGATGCTATAAATCAAGTCTTTGCTCTATTCAGAGTCAACTATCACAATCAATTTTACAGTGCTTACGCCGATACGGACCTTTTAAATCAAGCTAAACGTTTATGGCTAGATACGCTTTGTTATTTTTCAGAAAAACAAATACTACAGGGGGCAAAAAGGATAATAAGTACATCAGAATACTTACCGACGCTTAACCGAATGCTCGAATGTTGTGAAATGTCTGACAAAAATGGTCGGCTGCCATGCCCAGAAAAAGCATACAAGGAAGCATGTACTGCCGGCTCCCCTAAATCTAGTTTTAAGTGGTCACATATGGCAGTATATTATGCAGGTGAAGAAACTGGGTGGTATAGACTTCGAAACGATGCTACATCTGTCAGTTATCCAGTATTTCTAGAGAATTATCGGCGCATATGTAGAGAAATATCTCAAGGCAAGGAGATGCCCACCTTAATTCTAGCTATAAAAAAAGATAAACCAAAATCAAAATTAAGCAAAGAACAGCTTAAAGTAAAGCTCAAAATACTAAAAAAAGAATTAGGTTTTGATTGAAGACATAGCATTAATTGACTATGAATAATAAATAGATACTATTATTTATATTAAACTAATCTAAAGATTTTATTTCTACTTTATCTACTTTTTGAAATCCTCTGGGCAACTTGTTTCCACGTCGACCTCTTTCCCCTCGGTAATGCTCTAAATCGGATAATTTTAAACCCAAATAACGCTTACCGGAATAAAGAAGAAGTTGCTGATCCTCTCTTATTGAGGCCACAGCAACCATATATTCTTCTCTTGATTGCAGTCTGGAAGAAGGTATGCTGATTAACTTATTCCCCTTGCCTCGAGCCAGCTGAGGTAGATCAGTCATAGGAAAAACTAGCATACGCCCCTCGTTGCTTATCGCAACTACCAAATCTTTGTTAGTGTCAGATATGAGGGCTGGTAGTAAAACCTTACCGCCTTTGGGAATAGAAATTGTGGCTTTTCCTGAACGATTTTTTGTTTGCAAATCCTCAATTTTTGCCACAAATCCATAGCCTGCGTCTGTTGCTAAGAGTATATACTGATTATCCTCACCCATAACTAAACCATTGAAGTTCACACCAGAGGGTGCATTTAGTCTTCCTGTTACGGGCTCTCCATGACCGCGTGCAGAAGGTAAAGAATGTGCAGAAATAGAATAAGTCCGGCCTCCAGAATCTAATAGAATTACGTTTTGATTACTTCGACCCTTAGCTTCGCAAAAAAACTTATCTCCCTCCTTATAACTTAAAGATAGTGGATCAAGATCGTGTCCTTTTGCAGATCTAATCCATCCCTTATCTGATAGAACAATAGTAACTGATTCAGAAACTATCAAGTCAGTCTCGCAAAAAGCCTTAGCTTCAACTCTTTCTATTATAGGAGACCTCCTGTCATCTCCAAATTCTTCTGCTACCTCTAATAGCTCTTTTTTTACTAAGCTCTTTAGGCGCTGTGAGGAGTTAAGTATTTTTTCAAGTTTCTCTTGCTCTTTGGCAAGCTCTTCCTGCTCTGCTTTTATCTTAAATTCTTCTAATCTTGCAAGTTGTCTTAATTTAGTTTCTAAGACATATTCTGCCTGAATATCACTTAGACTAAATCTTTGTATTAAAATAGGTTTAGGTTCATCTTCACCTCTAACTATTCTTATAACCTCATCTATGTTCAAGAAGGCTGTTAATAATCCATCAAGGAGATGTAGTCTTTTTTCGACTTTTTCTAAACGATGAGCTATTCGTCTTTTAACAATACTCAAACGAAATTTTATCCATTCTAATAGGATTGTCTTTAATGGTTTTACTTCGGGACGACCATTTATTCCAATCATATTCATATTTATTCTATAGCTCTTTTCTAAATCAGTCGTAACAAATAAATGATTCATTAAAACTTTAAGGTCAACCCTGTTTGATTTTGGAACTATGATTAATCGAGTTGGATTCTCATGATCTGATTCGTCTCTAAGATCAGCAACCATAGGTAATTTTTTTGCATTCATTTGAGATGCAATTTGCTCTAAAATCTTTGCCCCGGACGCCTGGTGTGGCAATGCTGTTAAGACTATATCTCCGTCTTCTTTGTGCCAAACAGCTCTCATTTTTAGGCTACCTCGTCCCGTTTCATAGCTTTTTAAGATATCATCCTGAGCTGTGATGATTTCGGCATCTGTAGGATAATCTGGGCCTTTAATATAAGCATGGATCTCCTCAAGAGTTGCTTTAGGTTGGTCAAGCAAATGGATGCAAGCACTAATTATCTCCTTGAGATTATGGGGGGGTATATCTGTTGCCATTCCAACAGCGATACCTGTAGTTCCATTTAGCAACACATGTGGTGCCCTTGCTGGCATTATTGATGGCTCCTCTAAACTACCATCAAAATTTGGCTTCCAGTCAGCTGTACCTTGTCCTAATTCACTAAGTAAAATATCTGCAAATTTTGCTAATTTTGACTCTGTATAGCGCATTGCTGCGAAAGACTTAGGGTCATCTGGTGCACCCCAGTTACCTTGACCGTCTACTAATGGATAGCGATAAGAGAACGATTGTGCCATCAATACCATTGCTTCATATGCGGCGCTGTCTCCATGAGGGTGGAATTTACCAATCACATCACCTACGGTCCTAGCTGATTTTTTATATTTAGCTGTAGATTTCAGACCAAGCTCACTCATTGCATAAATAATTCTTCTTTGAACAGGCTTAAGTCCGTCACCAATATTTGGCAAAGCACGATCTAAAATAACGTACATTGAGTAATCCAAATACGCTTTTTCTGCATAATCATGAAGAGGTATTTGTTCTGGAATATCACTAATTATAGAAGTTTCACTCATAATTTTATTTGCTCATCTATAAAATAAACTTTGTTAAAAAATTAGTCTGCAATGATTTTTATATTTTGCTGCTCAGTAAGGCTCATATTTCAGCTAAATTTCCAGTATCTTCTAGCCAAATTTTTCTGTCGCCTGCACGCTTCTTTGATAGCAACATATCTAGCATTTGATCTGTGTTATCACCTTTCTCTACAGTCAATTGAACCAGACGTCTTGTATCTGGATTCATTGTGGTTTCGCGTAATTGCATAGGGTTCATTTCACCTAAACCTTTAAAGCGCTGTATATTTATTTTAGCGTTTCTTTTTTCTGCATAAATCCTATCCAAAATACCTTCTTTTTCGCTATCATCAAGGGCATAAAATACATCTTTTCCTATGTCTATTCTATATAGTGGTGGCATTGCAACATACACGTGGCCCTTATTGACCATTGAACGGAAATGTTTCACAAACAAGGCACAAAGAAGTGTTGCGATATGAAGACCGTCAGAGTCTGCATCTGCCAAAATACATACCTTGTGATATCTAAGATTACCTAAATCCTCTGATTGAGGATCTATGCCAAGCGCAACAGAAATATCATGGACTTCTTGCGATGCCAGTACTTCTTCTCCATCTACTTCCCAAGTATTTAAAATTTTTCCTCTAAGAGGCATTATTGCTTGAAATTCTCGGCTTCGAGCTTGCTTTGCAGATCCTCCGGCAGAGTCGCCTTCGACTAAGAATATTTCACAAAGCTCTGGACTTACCGAAGAACAATCTGCTAGCTTTCCAGGCAAAGCAGGTCCAGCAGTTACTCTCTTTCTAGCAATTTTCTTACTGGCTTTTAGTCGTTTTTGAGCATTATTAATAAATAACTCTGCTAACAGCTCAGCATCTTCTGTATGTTTATTGACCCACAAACTAAAGGCATCTTTTGTGATACTAGAGATATACGATGCTGCTTCACGTGAAGACAGTCGCTCCTTGGTCTGTCCAGAAAATTGAGGGTCGGCCAGCTTAGTCGATAACACAAAAGCACACTTGTCCCAAACATCCTCCGGTGCAAGCTTAACCCCGCGAGGTAAAAGATTTCGAAATTCACAAAACTCTTTCATTGCCTCAAGTAATCCGGTTCGGAAGCCATTTACATGAGTGCCGCCTTGGACTGTTGGTATTAAATTAACATAACTTTCTTGAATTAAATTCCCGCCTTCGGGTAGCCACTGCACTGCCCAGTCAACAGCTGCTGAGTCAATTGACGAGCCTCCTATAAAAGGTTCTATGGGAACTGGCCCCCATTCTTTTGTTGAGCCCTCGAGGTAATCTTTGAGGCCATCCTTATAAGACCAAGTATCAAATTCTCCAGTATTTTCATCACTGAAGCTTACTTCTAAACCAGCACAAAGAACTGCTTTTGCTCTCAATACATGTTTAAGTCTTGAAATAGAGAACTTAACGGTGTCGAAATATTGTGAATCTGGATAAAAGTGTATTCGCGTTCCCGTATTTTTTTTTCCACAACTATCAACGATTTCTAGTTCAGAAGTTTTTTCACCATTAGAAAAAACCATATGATAAACGTTGGAATCTCTTTTAATTGTAACCTCTAATCTAGAAGACAGTGCATTTACAACAGAAATTCCAACCCCATGAAGCCCTCCAGAAAATTTATAACTTTTACCGGAAAACTTACCGCCTGCATGAAGTGTCGAAAGAATTACTTCTACCCCCGGCAAACCTTGTTCTGGATGAATGTCAACCGGCATTCCTCGACCATCATCTAGCACAGACAATGAGCCATCTTTATAGTGAGTAACTACTAATTTTGAGGCATGTCCAGCTAGAGCTTCATCAATACTATTGTCTATGGCTTCTTGTGCTAAATGGTTTGGTCGTGAAGTATCTGTATACATGCCCGGTCTTTTTCTGACAGGATCTAATCCAGTTAAAACTTCAATATCTTCTGCTGTATAATTACTCATAAAAAATCGACTATGGTTGTAAAAATTTAATTATGGCAGGCAAATGCTGCTCATAGTGTTGAAAATTATGGTTGCCCCCTTGCTCAATAGTTAAAATAGATTGGGAATATTTTATCTTGGCTTGGCGATAATCTAATACTTCATCAGCTGTTTGGAGCAACACCCATATGTTTTTTGGGTTGCTTACGTCATCAACATTTATAGTTTCTAAAAAATTAATATGGCTTTGAGTGAGTGTATAGGTCTCTCCAGAATGATAGTTAGAGTTTAGTCCCAAGTACTGACTCATTGTTTTATGAGGTTCAACTGCTGGGTTTACTAAGACTGATTTTAAGTTGTACTTTTGTGCAAGCCATGTTGCATAAAATCCGCCTAATGAGCTTCCTATTAGTCCAATCGAATCATCACATTGCTCAATAATTTCCTCAAGCTGACCAATAGCTAGTTGTGTATCGCCACTTAAGGCTGGACAAATGAATTTTTTGTTTGAAGATATTTTATTTACCCAAGTTCCTGTTTGTTGTGCCTTAGTGGAAGCTGGTGAGCTATTAAATCCATGAATATAAAGTATTGTCATATCCAAAAATCTCTTTATTTAAAACCCTATAGTGATATAAATTCTTACAAGATAAAAGCTAAATAAAAATTTGTTATGTCAACAGACCTAAAGTATATTACTGGATGAAGTTAACTCGACTTGTACATTAAGATTTCAAATAATTTACCCCGGTAACCACAACTCCGTCAGACTTTAAATCTATCCATCTATAACCAGGTCCATCTGTACTTAACTCAAAGCAATCAATATCTTTTACAAACTGATAACAAGTTGAAGGGGCACTATAAACAATTAAATTACCCCAATTTGTAGCTCTTTCTTGGTGAACATGACCGGTGAATATGCCTCTCACATTAGAGTATCCAGATAATATTTTTTTGAGCTTGTCGCTATTGGTAATTTGATGCTCGTCTAACCACTTAGAGTTTATACTGGTAGGGCGATGATGAACAAATAATAAAATATAATGGTCCTTATATTTTTTTAACAAAAACTCTAATTGCTCAATTTCATTTTTAGCCAGAAACCCTTCGACATTTTTAGGGTCACAACTAATAAGTGAAATAATTATCCAATTTTCCCGCTTTTCAACGCGAACAAATTGCTGTGAAATTATGTCATTCATAAGCTTAATATCGTCATGATTTCCTGGAAGCCATCTGTAAGATGAAAACTCTTTATCCATTGTGTCCGAAAATAGCTGGTAAGATGCCTTAGTTCCAGATGCAGAAATATCACCTGAAATGATAATCAAAGAGGATCCAAATTTTTTTTTAACCTCGCGTAAAACTTTCTTGAAACTGTCATATGTATTGACACCGTTTGATACAAAGTTTTTTTTTGGCCCCAAATGGCAATCACTGATCTGTATCAATTTAATAACGTCAGTTTTTTTCAATTTACTTCCTTAACAATGAAATTGATTGGATTCCAAAAGAATTTTAAAATATGTTGGCCCTAAATTACTAGAGTATTGTCATATCCGTATTCAAGGCAATATTCTAACCACTCTGATAAAAACCTATTCCACTGAGATTTTTCATCTGGTTGATACATATTTTGATTTAATTTTTCGTATCTTGGTCGAATATATCTGATTCCATCGCAAGATATTACTTCTGCCATTTTTGCATCATGATAAAGTCTCATGGTTAGCTGAGGCAGAGTTAACCATGAATTAAGCATTTTACAGGGCATATATTCGCCTGTTTCTTCGCGCAACAAAATAAGTGTTGTATATCGAGTTATTTCTAGAACCTGCAAAAGTAAAATATGTTTGCCGGTATTAAAAATTAGTATTTTTCTTTCCTTAGCATAGTGCATTTGAGGAAAAATTTTTTTCAATCTAACGTAATTAGCTTCACCATCAGCTAAGTAACTACATAGATCTACTTTATATTTAAATCTAGGGTTACCGTCTGTCAATCTATTTCTCCTACACAAACATTAATGAGAAAATTTTATATAAAGTCATCGAAGTTTTTTTGTAGCCACATCAAAGAAATTGTAGTGGCTGCATTATCGCATTGACCAGCTTTCATGCACAAAGATATATCATCTTGAGGAACTATATGCAAAAAAATGTCCTCTGATTGCTTATTCATACCTAATTCACCATCAAGGCCAAGAAGATTAGTAGTTCCGCAGTAAAGATGCATTCTTTCATTAGTTCCACCTGGACTAACCCAATACTGGCAGATTGGATGAAGTTGAACTTTATTAATTCCAACTTCTTCTTGTATTTCTCTTAAAGCCGCTTGTTCTAGTGATTCACCAGGATCGACCATACCAGCTACAACTTCGTACAACCAAGGGCTACTCTTGTCACCCAGAGCTCCGATACGAAATTGTTCTACCAACCCTATAAGCTTATGAGCTGGATCGTAAAGTAAAACACCCACTGCATAATCTCTTTCGAAGAGCTCTCGTTTAATCGGTTTACTCCATTCTCCAGAAAAGAGTTTATGTCGTAATGTGACTCGAAGCATCTTGAAAAACCCAGAAAACACTTTCTCTTGATTCTCTATCAAAATATCTCTAGAGCTGTATTTATGTTTAGGTAACACAATAATAATACCTCTGGTGATTGGCTTTATTTAATAATAATTCATTATACATTCCGTCTTGCAATAGCTAGTTAATATAAATCTGATAAACTTCACTTGTATTTGTCTGTAAATTTGGAATAACTCGATGAAGCATTTTGCTATTTTTTTTATTACGATATGTATAACTCTCCTAGCTCCATTTTGCTGGAGCGCTGACACATTATCAAAAATATATGAACTTTCCTTAAATAATGATCCACAACTGCTAGCTGCAAAAGCTGACTACCTAGCTAAAAAAGAATCAAAGAATATAAGTAGGGCGGCACTTTTTCCATCAATCGTAGCAGAAGCTAAGTATAGGGAAGCTGAGACAAAAGGCTCATCGACAAGAGTTTTGGGTGCAGGAGGATCGATATTTGGCACTAAAGGTAATAACGACAGAGATGAGAAATCTTATGGGGTGAGCCTAACTCAGCCAATTTTTGATATGCCAGCATGGTTTGATTTTCAAACGGGTGTCAAACTGAGTCTTGAAGCAAAATCAAAATTTTCTGCAGATCGACAGTCCCATATTATGAGATGTGCGGAGTCATACTATGGGATACTCAGGGCACAAGAAAATTTAAAAAATATCATTGAAGAGGAAGTAGCTTTAAGAAAACAGTTCGAACAAATCAATAATCGTTTTGCTATTGGTTTATCAACTATGACTGAAGTTCACGAAGCTCAAGTTGCCTTGAACAATGCAGAGGTCTCATCTCTTGATGCAGAAGCGAAGCTGTTATTAGTGTTTGATGGGCTCACTATATTGACTGGCAGAAATCATAGTATTCTGGCCGGCCTAAAACAAGATTTTCCCATCATCAAACCTGAACCATTAGATAGAGAGCAATGGGTACAATTTGCGATAAATAATAATTATGCATTGAAAGCTGCTAAGCATGCTGAGGAAGCTGCTAAGCAAAATGCAAAATCAAAAAAATATGCCCATTTGCCAAAACTTGAGGGCTCAATGTCTTTTTATGATAATCGCTCTGATGAATATTTTTCTGGCACAGATCTAAATACGAATACAGTATTCTCGAGTCCATCAGAGAGTAACCAAATTGGTCGTAATATTGGTATAGAGTTAAGTCTTCCGATCTTTACAGGGGGACTAATAAGCGCAGAACGAAGGCAGGCTGTGCAAGAATTCATAAAATTAAGGGAGATTTGGATAGGGAAAAAGAGAAGTACAACACAGCAAGCTAGGTCTAAACATTTACAAGTATTAACTAATATTGCACGTGTGAAAGCTCGACAGCGTGCGCTCGATTCTGCAGAAAAAGCTATGGCCTCTAACGAAGAAAGCTACCAAACTGGGGCTCGAAATATTTCTGACGTTTTAGTTTCAAAACAAAATTATCACCAAGCCAAAAGAGATTATGCCGACTCAAGATATGATTATATAATTAGTTTGTTGGAGCTAAAAGAAGTGGCCGGGCAGCTAAGTCCACAAGATCTGTTTGACTTAGACGGCTGGTTGGACCCAAAAATTATTGTGAAAAAATCTTTGAATCAATAACCTTGGTTATCTTTTCTAAAGCTCCACGATTACTGTCCGCAATTAACTTAGCAGCATTCCCCATTCGTTTAGATTTATTCGTGTCTTTGAGTATCTCAGAAACAGTTGTTGCTATACTTATTGAATCTTCACAAATAGACATTCCCTCAGCATTTCTAAGCAACTTTGATACATCTAAAAAATTATGCAGGAATGGGCCACTTATAATCGGGGCGCCCCATATAGCTGGTTCGATTAGGCTATGTCCTCCAACAGGAACAAGGCTACCTCCTACAAAAGTGACATCACATAACCCATAAAATAATATGAGTTCTCCCATAGTATCTCCGAGGAGAATCTGATCACTTATCGTTATTTTTGGATTAGTACTTCTTCTAACAAAACTAAGTTTATGCCTTGAGAGAAGTTCAGCCACACTGTTAAATCTTTCGGGATGCCTCGGAACTATTATCAACAAAAGATCTGGATGGGTTATTTTTATTTGTTTATAAGCCTCTAGGATGATTTCGTCCTCACCAAAGTGCGTGCTTGCTGCAAGAAATATTTTTCTTTGCCCCGCATGAGACCAGTGTGCTTTTAATTTAGATGCCTTCTTCACTAAATCACTCTCTAGACTGCTATCAAATTTTATATTGCCAGCTATCATGAGCTTGGATTCAGGTAACCCTAATTCTAAAAAGTTTTTTCCGTCGTTATCGTATTGTGCAACTACATAACTTATTTTTTTCAGCATGCTCTCTGTAAAGCGAGGAAATCTCTTATACCCTTTTAAAGATTTGTTTGACATTCTTGCATTAGCTATAACCACTGGTATATTGCCATGACTGCAGTAATGTATCATATTCGGCCATAACTCAGTTTCCATAATTATCACCAAACTAGGGTGGGTTTGCTTTAAAAAGTACCTCACAGCAAATGGGAGGTCATAAGGAGCATAAACATGGTAAACATCATCAGAAAAAATTGATTTTACCCTTTCCGAGCCAGTGAGGGTTGTGGTGGTTACAACCAAAATTCTATCAGGGTAATCTGTCTGTATTTTCTTTATTAAAGGGACAGCAGCTAAAGTTTCCCCCACTGAAACACAGTGTATCCAAACTACTTGGCGGTGCGATGAAATCTTCGGTATAAATCCAAATCTTTGATACCAACGACTTCCATGCTGTCCTACCCTTATAGCACGCAATAGTGTTCTTAATAATAAGAAGGGCGTTAAAAAATAGAAGGAAACTGTGTAAAATAAACGTAACATATATATCGGCACTCAAAAATTAATTGATATATTAAAATGAAAGGCGGTAGTCTGTTTTTTTCCTCTAAAAGCATAATGAAATTAGTCAGGCTATACTAGTCCTAATAGAGCAATCAAAAAGACCAGACTGCTTATAAAAAACAAAGAATGATTTACTTCTAAGGATTCTAGCTAGTATGTCCAGTATAGAACAGGAAAAAATTGTATGTGATATTGCCATCATTGGTGGCGGTATAGCTGGATTATGGCTTCTTAACCGATTAGCCAATAAAGGATTCAATGTTATATTATTTGAGAAGAACGCCCTTGGGGGTGATCAAACTGTGGCAAGCCAAGGTATGATTCATGGTGGGATGAAATATACCCTCAATGGTGTTTTAACTGGTGCATCAGAGGCTATTTCTGAAATGCCATCATATTGGCAAAAATGTATTGATGGTAAGGGAGAAGTAGATCTAAAAGGAGCGAAAAAATTAAGTGATCACTTTTATATGTGGTCAAGTAAAAGTATTTTGTCAAAAATGACAGCTTTTTTAGCAAGCAAAGCTATACGGGGGCGTATAAATAAAGTTGGCGAAGATGCCTTACCAAATATTTTTAAAGATGATCAATTTAAAGGTAATGTTTATAAATTACTAGATATGGTTCTAGACGTACCAAGTGTTGTTGAAAAATTAGCAAAAAATTATTCAAATCGAATCTTCATGATTGATTGGAGAAAAACTTCATGGCAGAAAGATGCTAATAAAAAAGCTTTTCTAAATTTTAATGAAAATAAAAAAAAATATGCACTATATGCCGAGCAGTTCATACTCACTGCAGGGGAAGGAAATGAAACTATTTTAAATACAATGGGAGAGAAGACTCCAAGTATGCAACGGAGACCTCTTCACATGCTAATGGTTAAGCATGGATATCCTCATTCTTTCTATGGCCACTGTTTGGGTGCCGAGACAACTCCTAGACTTACAATATCTAGCCACCCCTGTCAGGACCACAAACAAGTTTGGTATTTAGGCGGAAGTATAGCTGAAAAAGGTGTCGGCTTATCGACGGAAACTATTATATCGAAAGCAAAAAAAGAACTTTCTATACTTATGCCCTGGGTGGATCTGAAAGATGCAGAATGGGCAGCATTACCAATAGAAAGAGCAGAACCAAAACAAAGAAATTTTAATAGGCCCGACAAAGCATTTGCTGGTGTTACAAAAAATCATTCGAATGTGATCGTAGCTTGGCCAACTAAGTTGACGCTATGTCCTAACTTAGCCGATGAAGTCATTTCTCTGTTAGATAAGAGAAATGTCAGAAAATCAAGAACACAACTACCTGAGCTATCTTTTCTCGATAAACCAAAGATATCTATTACCCCATGGAAAAAAGTATTTGGAGATTAGCTTTGTATCATAAGAGAGCCTTTGGTGGAACGGGACTTGATGTTAGTCCTCTAGGATTAGGAACCGTTAAACTTGGGAGAAACATAGGTGTAAAATACCCAGAAAAATTCGTAATACCTAATGATAAAGAAGCACTTAATTTGATCTATAGAGCAAAAGATCTCGGAATAAACTTGATTGATACAGCTCCATCTTATGGTAATAGCGAAGAGCGGCTGGGAGATTTACTTAAGGGTATACGAAACGAATGGATTATTTGTAGCAAGGTTGGTGAAGAATTTGATAATGGGCAATCGAAGTTTAATTTTTCACCCCGACATACTCGTTTTAGCGTTGAGCGCACTTTAAAACGACTAAATACTGACGTTATTGACATAATTTTAGTTCACTCGGACGGCAATGATGAGGATATCATTACAAATTTTGGGGCCTTAGAAACACTTTCTGACCTCAAGAAAGAAGGCAAAATTAGGGCTTTTGGTATGTCCTGCAAAACATTAAAGGGAGGTCTTCTAGCTGCAAAAAAATCCGATGGTGTAATGGTGACATGGAATTTAGGGTATGAAGAAGATATCCCAATTATTAATTATTGCACTGAGAACAACAAAGGGATTTTTATTAAAAAAGCTCTAGATAGTGGCAATGCAGTTTTATCTGCTAAGGCTAGCTCCATAAGAAAAAGTTTTGATATGATTTTAAAGCATCAAGGTGTAAGCAGTATAATTGTTGGGACCATAAACCCTATCCATCTAACTAATAATACATTGCTTGCAGAAGAGATCTTAGACTCAGAATTATGAAAAATATACTATTTCTCTTGAATTTTTTTCACAATCCTAGTTGTTGAGCAATTATCAAAATAGTCTAGAACGCGGACTTCACCTCCATAAGATTCAACAATTTCATAACCGATAACCTCTTTTGGGCTATAGTCTCCTCCTTTGACTAAAACATCTGGCTTAATTTTTTTTAGCAAACGATTCGGAGTATCATCATCAAAAGAAATTACCCAATCCACCGCCTCTAGCCCAGCCAAAACAGCCATACGCTGATCGACTGTATTAATTGGACGCCCAGGACCTTTTAAATTAGATACAGAGACATCTCCATTAATTGCAACTATTAATCTATCTCCATTATCTTTTGCTTGTTTCAGATAACCGACGTGGCCAGCATGAAGAATATCAAAACATCCATTTGTAAATACAATTTTTTCTCCTCTGGCTTTTGCCTCAGTTATTCCAGCCAAAAGCTGCTCATCATTAGTAATACCAAACTCAGCTCCTCGATATTTATCCATAGCGCGATATAGCTCTGGTTGACTAACAGTAGATGTACCTAATTTGCCAACCACAATACCAGCTGCAACATTAGCCATTGTCACTGCATCCAATATATCTATTCCAGACGCTAGCGCTGCTGCTAAAACTGCAATCACTGTATCACCGGCTCCAGTTACATCAAAAACTTCTCTGGCATGAGCAGGCAAGTGAACTGGTGGGAGATCTTTTCTTAGAAGCGTCATACCTTTTTCGCTACGAGTAATAAGCAAAGCCTCGATTCCTAATTTTGATATTAGTTTTTCTCCTTTTTCAGCTAATATTTTTTCACTAGGACATAGGCCTACTACAGCCTGAAATTCGGAAAAATTTGGAGTGAGCAATGTGGCTCCCCTGTATATCTCAAAATTATTTCCCTTAGGGTCTACTAGAGTAGGGATTTTTTTATTATGTGCTAATTTTATCAACTGGCAGGACTTCTCTAACGAACCCTTACCATAGTCAGAAAGGACTAAAGCTCCTGTACTAGATAAAAAAATTTCTGCTTTCGCTGTAACGAAAGAAGCATCTTTATCTGTGAATAACTCCTCAAAATCAAGCCTCAGAAGCTGCTGATGCTGACTGATGATACGAAGTTTTTTTATTGTTGGTTTAGAGTCAGATACTTGTAAATCATGGCTTATATTTGCAGCATCTAGTTTAATTTTAAGAGTACTACCATCTTCATCTTCACCTATAACACCAACTACAGTGACCTCAGCTCCTAAGGATGCCAAATTTAACGCTACGTTGCCTGATCCTCCAATTCTTTCTTCTGAATGGGCAATATCTACAACAGGAACTGGTGCCTCTGGAGAAATTCTATTTGAGGCTCCATGCCAGTAACTGTCTAACATGATGTCTCCCACGACAAGCACCTGAGACAAATCAAATTTGGGAACTACTGGCATCATGGCCATATCCTTTATAAGTATTTTTATTTGACTATATTACCATAGAGCAATTTAAATAATATCCTCTGGTAGGCTTCTAGTTGTTTGGTAGAATTTTCGAATTTTTCACGCTGATTGAGAGTATTATCGACATTGGAATTAATAGCGTAATCCACAAAGGTGAGGGGGTTGTTAAAATTTTATTACCATCAAATAAAGTCATGGTCATTCCAGCAACTAAAATGACTGCCCATGGTCTTGATTCTTTGTCTAGAGTGGCTTCATATAAAAAGCACAGTAAAATAGACATATAGCCAAGCAGTTGAATAATTCCGCCTGTATGCAGTTGTGAAATATAAATACTATGGGCATGCATGTGAATCGTCTCGCCCGCTTGAATAATAGTTGTTTTCCAGCCACTCATTCCACATCCAAAAAAATAGCCGCACTCTTTCCATTTATCTAAAAAAACAGACCAAATCTCGAAACGATACGTGGTTCTTCCAATAAAAATATTGGAATTAAGATACCAAATAAAAGAAAAACCTAAGGCTACACTAACAAAAACTATACTAATCCAATAAAACTTTCGCTCTATAAGAGCGTAAAACACAACCATCGTTAAAAAAGATACGACAGCTGATCTTGAATCGCATAAAATAGTGACCGTGATCGCTAAAATTATCATAATGAGGGAAATAAAATGTTTACCTTTAAATGGTCGAGAGTGGTTATCTTCGATATGGTAGCGCGCAGCTAACCCCATAGTCATAGCTAAAAAAATTACTGAATAAAAACTTGGATGATACAGAGCGCCTAGGCCCCACATTCTTATTGGATCGTGTAAAAAATGTGGGCCTGATTCGGTTAAAAAAAGAAAAATGCAAATACAAGAAAAAATTGAAAGTAATAGCGAAGAAAACTGCAACAGACGGTCTGGGAAAGATGAAAAATTTTCAATGATAATATAAAGAGCCAAAAATAAACCGTAGATGTAGAGAACTCGCTTAAATGTTCTAAAAAGCAATTCCAAAGAAAAAAATTCTGACCAAAAAGTCGTGCAAGTACTGTAAAACAAAAATAATAAAAAACCATTCATTAATTTGGATTTATGTAGTGCAATAAAATGTTTTTTTTCTGCACAAAATAGTAAAGGGAAGAGCACCAAAGAATAAAAAATAGTATTGTGTATTTTGGAAACACTAATCAGCATATAGCATGACAAGAAGGTTATCATGCCGCATGTAAGCAAAAAAACACTCTTGTTTTTTTTGTAGAGTAGATGATATATCATTCCTATCTAACTCCAATAAACCGTAAAAAAATTTGAAACTTAGAGATGTGTTCTCTTATATCAGAAATATCGATTGATAAGGCTCCATAAATTTTTTTTGCATGACTTTCAAAAGTAAAATCCTTTGCAAGTAGCAGACCATTTTCTATGATTGCTGCTTTTAAATCTAAATTATTTTCAATAGAGTTTATTTTTTCTAGGAGCTCTTCTGCTGATGAATAAAGCACTACGTTTTCCATATCCCTAAACCCTAAATGAGAAAACTCTGATGGTAAGTATGAAGTGCAAAGCACACATCCGGCTGCAAGTGCTTCAAAATTTTTAATCATATATTCACCAAGACCAATGTCTGCACTAATAAAATAAGTGATTTTGTTTAATAGTAAATTATATTCGACACCTGGTTCTGTTCTTAAAATCTTTATAGGAATTAATTTGGAAATTTCGTTGAGAGTTGTTTTTCTTTCGGTGTAAACATTACTTTTTATTCTCCCTATAAAAGCAAATTTAATTTTTCTTGGTATTTTTTTATTAATTATAACTGATTCATCAAAGGCCTTGTTAACATTAATCGCATCTATACCTTTTTTATTGAACTCTTCTGCCACAAATGTACTTGTTATGAGCGCTCTTGCATTTGGAACAGATGCATAAAATTTACTAAATTTACCGAACCATCGCGAATTTTTTATATAATTTTGACAGCTATCTTCCTCATAGAAAACTAGTTTTTTTATTTTTCTAAGCTTCTTTGCATGAGGGTAAATCAATCTGAAGGGAATATCTAATATGACTCTGTCATAACTATCGTAATCATGGAGATGCAGATATTTATAAAAAAATTTTGCTTGGATTTTTGTTAATTTCAAAATTTTTAGATTGCACTGCTTACCCAAATAATCATAAAGCCTATCGTTATTTGGATTTCTATCTTCAATACTAATAACTAAAATATTTAATATTTTATCTTCAAGCATTCAGCCAAGCTCCCATCGCTTTTCTAGTGTAACCAAACCGAAATACCAAAAACGGTGACAAAACTAAAGCTCTTTTATAAAAATACAGAGACTCTTGCTTTTGATTTGCCAGATATAATGTTCTAAATATCGACAAACACCTCCTAGCACGAAAACGTTTCTCGTACTTTGAAGCCCAGCCAGGTATAACCTTAGAAGAAAAAATATAGTCTGCGATACTCTCACCAAATTCTTTGGCATAGGCTGTATTGTGACGCAAGCTATTTTGATGCTTATGAACAATAGCCATCGGTATACTTATAAGTACACACTCGTATGTTGCCAGTAATTTGGCCATAAACGGGATATCTTCTGAAATTCTTAGTTCCACAGGGTAGCTAATTTTCTCGAAAACTCTTCGATTAACAATCTTGGCGCAGTGAGATAAATTTAATTTTTTGAAGATATACGCCTTAAAACACTTTTCCCGTGTTTTTGGTAAGAAGCTAGTGGTGCTATATGTCGATTCTCCATTATGATCGATAGAAATATGATCACCGAAAATTACATCTACTGATGATTTGTCTGATATTTTTTTTCGCATCTTGCTTAAAAGGCTTGGCGCCATTTCATCGTCAGCATCCAGAAAAAAAAGGTAATCTCCAAGAGATAGCTCAACACCTTTATTTCTTGCAGCTGCTGGTCCTAGATTTTTTTGTAAAAAATATTTTATTTTTTCGGGAAATTTCTTTTGATAGCCTTTCATAATTTGTGGTGTGTTATCAGTTGAACCGTCATCGACAACAAGAATCTCAAAGTCTTCGCCAGTTTGGTTTAGCACTGATCTTATTGATCTATCTAGGACATCAGCATAGTTATATGCAGGAATAATAATACTAAACATCAACCGTTTTTTATCTGAAAGAACCATAGAATGACCACTTTTCGTCTGCTCGATCGACATTATCAATCATTTTATATAGCAATAGGCTGCTTATGCTTATAACTTTGATTCAATTTTCATGATAACGACTTTAGCTTTGATTCATCTTTTACTACTAAAACATCTTCCATTATTAAATATTGTAAATCTGAGCCAAAAAACATATCCAATGCATCTTTAGGGGAGCAAACCATAGGCTCCCCCCTCCTATTAAGAGAAGTATTTAAAACTACGCCATTACCTGTGAGTTTTTCCATCTCTTCCATAAGTGCATAGTAACGTGGATGAGAGTCTTTTTTTAAAGCTTGCGCTCTAGCAGTTCCATCCTCATGGACCACCTCGGGAACCCTTGATTTCCACTCATCTTCTACTTTAAAAGTAAAGGTCATAAATGGGGCTGGGTGTGAGGTTGCAAACATCTTAGGAGCAACTCTATCTAACATGCTAGGACAAAATGGTCTCCAGCGTTCCCTAAATTTGATCTGCTCATTAATTCGACCAGCAACACCTGATGAACTTGGGCAACCTAATATAGATCTTCCCCCTAAGGCTCTGGGTCCAAACTCCATTCTGCCCTGAAACCAAGCAACTGGATTTCCATCAACTAAAATTTTAGCTATTTTTTCAGGGACTGAGCTAATGATGCTATAAAAAGGTTTTTCTGAATGGTCTTTACAAGCCTCGATACAATCAGAATTTGAAAAGCTTGGCCCTAAGAATACATGCTCCATTTTTTCAGGCTGAATGCCTCTCTTTACTAGTGCAAAGGAAGCTGCCCCAATTGCCGTTCCTGCATCTCCGGAAGCTGGCTGTACGAATAACTCTTTTATATATTTTTTTGCAATTATTTTTTGATTTAGCTTAACATTAAGCGCGCCTCCGCCCGCAAAAACTAGCTTCCCTGTTTCTTGGATGATATCTCCAAGATAATGATCCATTAATTGAAGAACTATCTTTTCAAATAATGTTTGTATAGTCGCAGCATAATCGATGTATGGCTCATCTGCGATATCACCCTCTCTTTTAGGGCCAAGCCAATCAATAAGTTTCTGGCTAAAGTAAAAACCTACACCGTTTTCTTTATAGCGTCTTAACCCAACAGTATTGACAAACTGAGTATTTATTTCAAAATTTTTGCCGTCAAATTTTACTAATCGCGAAAAGTCATGCTTTGATGGGTCGCCATATGGAGCCATTCCCATCACTTTATACTCACCATCTAACATCTCAAAACCTAGATATTCAGTAATTGCGCCATAGAGGCCACCTAGTGAATCAGGATCATAGAACTCTTTTATCTTATGGATTTTTCCGTTTTCACCGTAACCAAAAAAGGTGGTTGCGTATTCACCCTTACCATCCACTCCCATAATCGCTGTTTTTTCTTCGAATCCACTCAGATGATATGCACTAGAAGCATGGGCTAAATGGTGTTCAACGGGTTCAAATTCAATTTTTTTTGGATCGATACCTAAATCTTTCAATAAGCTAAAGACTCGGTCTCTGTAACGTCGATATCTTCTGTTTCCATTTAGCAAGACATCTAAAGCTCGATCAGGCGCATACCAGTATCTCTTTATATAATGCCATCGTGCCTCAGAAAAAAATGAAATAGGTGAAAAAGGAACGGCAACTACATCAACTAATTCTGGGTTAATATTTGCAAATTTGAGGCAAAATTTTGCTGCGTGAAAAGGCATTTTTCCCTTAGCATGCTTACAGCGAATAAAGCGTTCTTCTTCAGCAGCTGCGATTAACTTCTGATCAATGTATAAAGCTGCCGAAGCGTCATGATTGAGTGCACCCGAAATGCCAAGAACGATAATAGACACAATTAGACCTTTTTATTTTTTAAAGTGATATTAAGTTTCTCTGCAAATGGATTTAAAATATCCTTGAAGTATATCCAAGTGTTACCTTGCCAATTCTCCATAAATCTCTCTATATCTATAATAAAAGCCTGATTCATAGATTCTTCAGAGCTATGCCATTGAAGTGTGTCTAAATCAATCATATAAAGAATCTTCCCCGAAACAATAAAATTTGATGCCTTCATATCTCCATGACTTACTTTACTGTGCCAAAGAGTCTCAAACACACGTAAAACTTCTTTGCCTAACCAATTAGGTACTTGATCCTTACTTAGAGAAAGCAACCAACTTTGAAGGTTTTTTCCTTCTATAAACTCAGTAACTAAGTATGCTTCTTTACGAAATCTGCCATTTCTATTTTCTCTTATAGCTATGGGTTGTGGTGTTGCGATTCCAAGAAGTGCGAGCCGATGTGCCCCTTGCCATGATATACAAGCTCTGCTCGGTCGCCAGCAACGGCTTAATCTATGTCGGAAATCTTTTATATTATAGCGTTTAATCGTCCAATCAGAATCGTTATTGTGGACTTTCACAACCGTAGCGCTATTACCGCGCTTTATAAATTTAGCTTGGCCGATAGCAACCTCTGGTTCATCTACCAATTGACTCAATTTTTTGGTCAAAAATTTTCTTGTTATGGCGACAAAAAAATCGTTTGTTTTTATTACTTTAAATCTAGTGCAAGACCTCATGCTCTTTGATAAAAAATGCTTAATACGAAACTCTCTCATAGTCCTTATCGTGCTTGAAAAATCATCAATTGGAGGTAAATTTTCTCCATAAGATGAAACGACGGACGTTGCTATATGATCATAATCAGGGATCATTTGTGCAAAAAATAAAGCTAGATTTTCTACTGCATTCTTTAGATTTCTTATACCACCTCCATCAATCATATAAATTTTATCTTGACTAAGCATAAAATTATTTAAGTGGATATCTTTCTGCATCCAACCGTTAGCATGAAGTAACCCAATGAATTTGACAGCATCGTGTAACATTGGAGTTAGTTTTTTCTTAGTAGACGTTTGATAACAGTTTGATAATGTTTTAGCATCTTGCAGGAATTCAGTAGCAATAAAGTAACCACCCTCTTTATCAATTAGCCCCCAAATTTTTTTGGGACAAGGGATACCTGAGTCATGTATTGCATCTAATCCTGCCTGTTCAATCTCAAGATCTTTTTTTCTGAAAAAGAGTTTAACAAGAACTTCGGCACCACCCCATATTGAACGAAAAGCTATACGCTTTCCTGGAAGATGTCGAAAAACCTCTTCACACACAAGACGTTCTCTTCCTGGAACATCCAGCTCAAAGGGTATCTGCAACGGGTCCTTCATTGCTTTTAGTTGTTTAAGCGATAATAACTCAGGCATTATTTATCTGTACCTCTAAAAAAGACACTACAAATCTATACTGGTAAAGCTTAACGAGGTAATTCAAGTGTGATAGCCTTTTCGAATACCTTTATGGTGAAGATTTTTTGCCTCAAGTTTAACAGATTCCCAAAAACTAGGGTCATCATTTATTATCTGTTTCAAGAACCCCTGTTTATACTCTCGCATAAAACAAAAGGCATCCCTCTGATTGAATCCTGAATTGATAGCTGAGTAATACAGAGCAGATAGATCTTTATGTTTCCATCTCTTAGGTGTTCTCTTTCGTATCTGCATACGATGCAAATCAATTAGCGAAATAGCTTGTTCAATAAAAATATTTTTTTTAGTTTTCTCAGTAGCCTCAATTAAAAAATGGCAAAGATAATAATCACGATGATTCAATCCATTCTCATGCATTACTCTGGTCATTTTGGCAAGTTTCTTAACCAATTTTCGCCTCTGAGATATATCTATATCTTTTAGTGTTTTAGAGTTAAATACTTCATCTAAGGGTACTGTTGGTTCAAGTGCTTCAGTAATTATAAACGATTTCCTAGTAGCTGGGTTCCAGCCACTTGAACCATAAGCTCTAACAACCATCGTGTTAATGCCCAATTCGCTCAATCGGATAATAGCCTCATATTCGTTTATAGCTCCTAAGATAGGTTTTTTAAAACATAGTAAATTTTTTAAAATCTCTTTCCAGCCAACCCCTGTATGTATTTTTATAAAATAAACTGAACTATCGAGCTCTATACGCTTTGTGCAACGATCGCCCATATCTCGATAAATTTTACCAGTTAAAGAAAATACCTCTTTAAAAGGGTCTAAATTTTGCCATTTTGTTGCAAAAGGTTCGGTCAAAAATAATTTCATTCAACTTTGTCCATCCAATTTTTTTTTGTCCATTTTTTTTTAATTACTCGATCAATGACGTCTGCTGCCTTTAGAGGCATATCATAAATATCTGCACTATTAGAGAAGTTTATTCCGTTATTTCTTAATATTAACTTATCTGCTCGTAAAATTTCTTCTAAGCTACTATTAAATGAATTTTGTGAGTAAGGCGAGCTTAACAGCATTCCCGCTTGTGCTTCCTTTACATAATGTGCATATCCACACACATCTGAAACTATTGAGGGAAGACCAGCAACTAAAGCTTCAAGTATTACTCCCCCAGTATTTTCAGCATAGGAAGGGTGTAATAGAATATCTGACCCCTGTAAAAATCTTGGCACATCATCTCGTCCAGAAAAAAAAGTTACAATATGAGCTATATCTAATTTTTGTGCTTGAGAAATATACTCGCTGGGATTATCTTGGCCAATAACAAAAAACTTTATCCTACTTTTTAATTCAATCGGCAAAGCTGCTATAGCTCGCAAACTTCTATCTAAACCTTTGGTGCGAAAACCTGAGCCTATTTGCAAAAGCAGAATCTCGTCATTCTCTAAATTAAATTCTCCTCTAAACGATTTACGAATATCAGATGAATTCCCTGGGGCGCGACGGTCGCGACTAATACCTGGGGGAAGCATATTGATGAAAGATGGGTCTGTATCATAAAAATCCAGAAATAATTTTTTTTGTATAGGAGAAAACATTAAAATATTCACTCCTGCTTTTTGTTCAAAAACAGCCTTTTCAAACCTAGCAAAATGCTTATATCGGAATGTGTATCGGTACCACCAGGGTCTTAATTTCCGAGATTTATATTCATAGCAAGGATCACCACAATAATAAACATCAAGGCCAGGCATTTTGTTGAAACCTATTACTAAGTCTATGGATTCATATTTTAAGTTTTTATTAAGCCATCTAGAAAAAAATTGGTACTTTTTTATATTTCTAATAGTATCTGTTTTAATAATTACAATTTTTAAAAATTCTGGTCTTTCACCCTCCCATTCGAGTGTATATACAGTGACTTTATGTCCCCGCTTTGAGCACTCCTCAGCAATTTTCAGAAAATTCCTTTGCATGCCCCCAAATGGGAAATACTTATATAAACAAAATGCTAACTTCATTTATTTATCTATCTCCTTTTTTTCAGGAATTTCAAAATCATCTATAATAATTTTCTTTTTTATTAACCTTACAAAATTTTCAAAAACTACATTTGCTGTAAGCTCCTCAAAACCTCGGCATGATCTATCTTTTTTCAGTGAAAATGGACACTTTTTGGACATGCATAAACAAGGAAAATCAGATAAAAGATTTTTTTGGTTTGGACCATACAAGCCAGTTAAAAGAGGATTTGTTGAGCCAAAAATACCTAATGTAGGGATGCCTAAAGCAGAAGAAAGGTGTCCCAATCCAGTATCAACAGATATGCAACCCGAAGCCTTTGTCAGCAAAGAAACTATTTCTGTTAGTGTCATTTTAGGGAGAATTTCAGCTCCAGAAATTTTGGCGATTCTTTCTGCACAAGCCTTTTCTTGATTGTTTCCCCATAGTAAAGCAACCTTATAATTAGCTTTTGCAAGCAAACAACTTAATGCTATCCAGGATTCTTCTGGCCAATGTTTGGAGGGCCAAGTGGTGCCATGCATTAAAATGACATACTTATTATTTTCTGGGCTGATTGAGAGATTGTAACTCCCTGTACTTGAATTTAGCTGATAACCCAATGACTTTGAGAATAAAATACGAGTTCGCTCAACTGCATGAATGTCTTTGGGTACACTGATTCGATATTGATAAAAAATTGATGCTATTGATTCTCTTGCTGAAGTCTTATCGAAACCATATATGTCTCCATCTGCCTGTCTGGAAAGCCATGCGCTTTTAATTAGGCCTTGTGCGTCGATTATAGCGTCATAGCGATATAATCTAAGCTTTCTCTTTAACTCTAAATGATCTTTTGAGTTCCAAAATTTAAAAATATTCTTACGCCACTTTCTTACAGAAACCGAAATGATTTGATCTACCTGATCGTTCAAACTAGGTATATCAGAAAAATTTTCTTCAACGACCCAGTCAAATTTAATACCAGGAATAGCAAGACTAGCGTCATTTATAGCGGGGAGGGTGTGAATAATATCGCCCAATGAAGAGGTCTTTACTATTAATACTCTTTTCATCGATCACCTGCCAATCTTAATAATTCTGAAATCACTTTAGCTGGAGTTAGGTCATCTAAACATTTCATACTATTAATGGGGCATTCTCTCTTAAAGCAAGGTCCACATTCTACAGGAATAGATAGTGCAACAGCCTCATTGTTTAGTGGAGGGGTGAAATGCGGTGAAGTTGATCCATATAAAACAATTAATGGTATATCTATAGCTGCAGATATATGCATCAATCCAGAATCGTTAGTAACTACGATATTGGCAACTGATAGGAGGTCGATTGCTTCATCTAGCTGAGTTAAACCAGCAAGGTTATGACACAAGTTACGATAACTATTCGGTAAATAGTTGATAATTTCTTGGCCGACTCGTTTGTCTTTATCGGAGCCCAATAACCAAACTTGCCATTCCTCAGATATTCTATTTGCTGCAACTTCAGCATAATACTTTGCCGGCCATTGTTTAGAAGGGCCGAATTCTGCACCTGGACATAAAACTAAAATCTTACGATCGCCATTTAATCCTAATTTATTAATGAGGTTTACTGCTTTATCTTTATAAGACTTCAACGCCGGAGGTTCTATAGATTTGGGTAAAATTGCATCTTTGGTTAAAGCAAGTGCAGCGAAGCGTTGAACCATTAATGGGTAAGATTTTTTTTTCAAACTACGAATATCATTTATTAACCCATAACGCATCTCCCCTCTCCAACCAGTTCTGTGCTGAATTTTTGCAAACCAAGGAATAAGTGCTGATTTTAAAGAATTGGGTAAAATTATTGATTGTGTGTATTTTTCTGTGCGGAGTTTAATTCCAATTTTTCGTCTGACCTTCCAGTCTAAACTTCCATGACCAACAGGCATATCAATCGCTCGGGATACCTCAGGCATACGGTTTAGTATTGGCTGACTCCAACTAGGGGCCAAAACATCTATTGATAAGTTTGCATTTTGGTGTTTAAGCAATTTAAATAATGATTGAGCCATCACCATATCACCCACCCATGAGGGACCTATGACGAGGATTTTTTTTGCTACTACTTTCTTTTCAGATGCCATATTTTTTTATAAACTATTATTGGCTCTAGAAGAAATTATAAGTTTCATTTTGCTACAGGTTCAAGCCAGTCTGAATACTCAGGTATCTTGCCTCGCACTAAGTTAAAATACTGCGTTTGCATCAGTTCAGTAAATGGGCCTCGATAACCAGCTCCTAGGCTTCTTCCATCCAGCTCGCTAATTGGTAAAACTTCCGCTGCTGTACCAGTAAAAAATGCCTCATCAGCAACATAAACTTCATCACGAGTAATACGCTTTTCAATAATCTTATAACCAGCTTTTTCAGCCAAATTCATTACAGTTTTTCGAGTAATACCATCAAGACAAGCACTCAGTTCTGGTGTGTAAACAATTCCATCTCTTACTATGAAGACGTTCTCGCCGCTACCTTCGGCAATAAAACCATCGACGTCGAGCATTAAGGCTTCTTCGCAACCACATTCTAAAGCCTCCCTTAAAGCCAACATAGAGTTAATATAATTTCCGTTAGCTTTTGCTTTAGTCATCGTAATATTAGGGTGATGTCTAGTATATGATGACGTGCGAACTTTTATGCCACTCTTTAAGGCTTCAGGTGACATATACGATGGCCAGTCCCAAGCCGCAACTATTGCGTGCACTTTTAAGCCCTCTGCACGGAGTCCCATTCCCTCCGACCCTAAAAATATCATAGGCCTTAGATAGGCTTCTTTGAGTTTATTTTCACGAACAACTGATTTTTGAGCTTCATTAATTTGCTCTTTGCTAAAAGGTATATCAATGTTTAAGATCTTTGCGGAACGATATAGGCGATCAGTATGATCGTGTAACCGAAAAATAGCGGCTCCCTCTCTATCAGTATCATATGCTCGAACCCCTTCAAAAACTCCAAGACCATAGTGGAGCGTGTGAGTTAGAACATGCACTTTTGCTTCACGCCAAGGAACCATTTCGCCATCAAACCAAATCCAGCCATCTCTATCGGCAAATGACATTTCATACTCCTAAATAAAATTTTAAAATTGTATATGCTCACTATACACGTTATTTGACAATTATAGCCTCCAACTATGAGCATAATAAAGATAAAGCCCGATGAAAAAAAATTATTTGTATATTTAAAAAATATCTTCGTTGTTTAATATTCTAGATATGCTTAAAAAATCTGTATTTCTTAAATAAAACTCAATAAATTCATTATTTTATATTAAGTCTTACAAGATCCTATATTTTGCAGTCAGCGTTACCTATAATGCAGCTAGATATAGAAACCAAAAAATTAAGAGCTAATAATGGCGTCGAATAAAAAAAATAAAATCACTGAATATGTAAGTTTTTTGAGAAATACGTCTCCCTATATTAATAGCCACAGAGGTAAAATTTTTTTGCTGGCCTTAAGTGGAGAGGCTATGAGCCATGAGAATTTTAATAACATAATTCTTGATATTGCTCTTTTGCAAAGTATGGGTATAAAACTTGTACTCGTGCATGGAGTTAAACATCAACCAAGTAATCGACATAAGTTTTTAAATGTTAATAAAAATGAAGACATATGCGCCTCTGTCACTGATCGCTCCTCTATGTCATTGATAAAAGATGCAGTAGGCAGTGCTAAAATTAATATCGAAGCTATGCTCTCGAGTGGTGTTGCAAGCTCTCCAATGTATAACTCAAAGATAAAAGTTGTGAGTGGTAATTTTATTACAGCGAAACCAGCTGGTATAAAAGAAGGGATTGATCTCCAATATACAGGCGAAATTCGCCGAATAGACGCGTTGAACATACATAAGCAACTTGAGGAGGATACCATAGTATTATTATCGCCAATTGGTTACTCGCCTTCGGGAGAAGTTTTTAATCTAGATTATAGAGATGTAGCTGTTCAAGCTGCTATTGATTTAAAAGCAGAAAAATTAATCATATTTTGCAGGAATGAAGGCATACAAGATGTAAATGGAAAGCTACTCAAGACTTTGTCGATCAGTGAAGCTCAACAATATCTCGATAATCTTGGGAGTGATTGCGAGCAAAAAAAAGCTCTTCAATCTTGCTTTAAGGCATGTAAAAATAATGTAAGTCGAAGCCATATTGTCAGCTATGCTTCAAATGGGGCGCTCTTAGAGGAACTTTTTACAAGAGATGGAAATGGCACGCTGCTTCTAAAGAATAGCATTGGATTAATCCGGCAAGCTACTATTGACGACATTGGTGGTCTTTTGAAGCTTATTGAGCCTCAAGAAAAAAATGGAGCCCTAGTAAAACGATCTCGTGAACTACTAGAGTTGGAAATTACAAGATTTACTGTTTTAGAGAACACTGAGGGTTCTATTATTAGCTGTTGTGCGCTATATCCTCTAGAGGATCGATGTTCAGCAGAAATAGCATGTATAGTCACCCACCAGGAATTGATGAATCAAGGTCATGCAGGGCGACTCCTTGAGGTTATAGAAAAAAAAGCGTCAAAAATGAAAATTAATAAACTTTTTGCACTTACTATTCAAGCTAGTCACTGGTTTTTAGAGAATGGTTTTAAAGAATCTTCAATAGAAGATCTTCCCGCAGAACGTCAGTTCCTATATAATTTCCAAAGAAATTCTAAGGTTTTCTGTAAGAAGATTTAAAACTATTGGTCTCCCCGGTTTCTCTTTACCACTTACTGTCATTTAACTCATAAGATATTTTTAGTATCAAATGGCTTCTATTGTAGACAATGAAGTCAAAAAAGATCTTTAAAATAAGATTGACTTAGATATGGGTGTCATATTCTTTCTAATACTTGAAAAAAATAAGGTATATCAGTTTTTTGTTGAGAGTTTTTACGTTCAATTTCGTTCCAGTCTTTTTCATCAAACATGGGAAAGAAAGTGTCTCCCTCAAAAGAGTCTTCTACTCTAGTGATGTACAAACGATCTGCATGCTCTATTGTACTATTATATATTTCAGATCCGCCTATAATCATTATTTCAGGTTTAAAATCTCGAGCTGATATCGCTAAATCCTTTGCTTTATTAAGCGATGAAGCAACCTTAACTCCGTTGAAGCACCAATTAGTATTGCGCGTAATAACTATATTCAATCTTCCCGGTAATGGTCTACCAATAGATTCAAAAGTTTTTCTTCCCATAACAATTGGTTTATTCATAGTTACAGATTTAAAATATTTTAAATCTTCTGGTAGCTGCCAAGGAAGCTGATTATTGATTCCTATAACTCTGTTTTTTGCCATAGCAACGATTAATGAGAGGCTGATTTTTTTTATCATTACACTGCCACTCTTGCTGGTATCGGCGGCTGTGGATCATAATTATTAAGCTGAAAATCTTTATACTGAAAATCAAATATATTCGTAACCAGTGGGTTAATCTGCATGCTAGGTAAAGCATGGGGACTTCGGCTAAGCTGTTCTTCTACCTGTTCTAAATGGTTGACATACAAGTGAGCGTCTCCAAAAGTGTGTACAAAATCCCCTACCTTTAAACCTGTAGCTTGTGCAATCATCATCGTCAGTAATGCATAAGATGCTATGTTAAACGGTACGCCCAAGAAAACATCGGCACTTCTTTGATACAGCTGGCAGGAAAGCTTTCCATCTGCTACATAAAATTGAAATAAAGTATGGCAGGGTGGTAGCCCAGATTTCGCCATAACGGGAATATCTTTTGGATTCCAAGCTGAAATGATCAATCTCCTAGAATCAGGGGCTTTATTAATATCATTGATTAGTCCATCAAGCTGATCAATGCCTTCAAAATTTCTCCACTGTTGTCCATAAACAGGTCCAAGGTTTCCATATTGAATAGCAAATTTCTTATCTTCCTTTATTCTCTCTATAAACTCTTTCATTTTGTCCCGCCAAGCCTGCGAGTACATACTATATTTTTTATCCTGTTTTGTTTCCCTTAACCAGTTTTGATATGGCCAGTCGTTCCAAATATTCACACCATTTTCTACTAAAAATTTTATATTAGTATCACCCTGAATAAACCAAAGTAACTCGTATATAATAGATTTTAAATGAACTTTCTTGGTGGTCACAAGAGGAAATCCATCACTAAGATCGAAGCGCATTTGATAACCAAAAGCACTAATTGTTCCGGTTCCAGTTCGGTCTTCCTTACGAATGCCATTGTTTTTTACATGCCGCATTAAATCTAGATATTGTTTCATATCAGTTTTTTCTTCCTTCCTCAACAGACTTATTAGCTTGGTTGGTAATAGAATAACTCCATAAAATAATTATGATACCAATAATTATCATTGGCAGGCTAAGTAGTTGTCCTCGTGTCATCCACCCAAAGAAATCAAAACCAATAATAATATCGGGTGCTCGATATAATTCGACAATAAACCTAAAACTACCGTAAAGTGCTAAAAATAAACCTCCAATAAAACCCTTTGATCGTTGTTTTTTTGAGATAGTAATGAGGATGATGTAGAGCAACACTCCCTCGAGAAAAAACTCGTACAGTTGCGATGGATGTCTAGTCAATTTTTGTGGATCATTTGGAAAAATCATCCCCACCCATGAGTTTGTTGGTCTACCCCATAGCTCTTGACCCATAAAGTTCCCTAATCGGCCTAGACCAAGACCAATCGGGACAAGAGGCGCTACAAAGTCGGCTAAGGCTAAGAATGGTTTATTTATTTTTCTACTGTAAATCCAAATTACAAATAAAACCCCTAATAATCCTCCATGAAAAGACATCCCCCCTTCCCATATGCGAAATAACCAAAGTGGATCCGCAAGCCATTGTTCAAAATTATAGAAAAGTATATAGCCAAATCTACCACCCAGGATTACACCAAAAGCACTATAAATAATTAAGTCTTCGATTTGATTCTGGAATACTGGAGATTCTGATGATTTGGACCGAGAAACTGCTATTCTCCAAGCAATAAAAAAACCAAGCAGATACATTAAACCGTACCAATGTACCTTTAACGGCCCGAGCGAAAAAATAACAGGATCAATTTCTGGATAAGTTAACATGGAACAACTTTAGCTGAAAACAACAACAATGATAATACTACTGACGAGAATATCGTTAAAATTATCGGAGCTACAACAATTAATAAATTTTAAAAGCTAAGAAACTAACAAAAAATTTAGTGTGGAATTTTACGGACAAAGGGGCCTGATATGTCATTTATACTCAGTGCATTCTCCATATGACTTCTGACAGAGTGTGCATCTGGCATTGAAATAACATCCTTAAGGAGACTCTTTGCGTCAGTTAAACTGATATGACGCAACATCGCCTTAACTTTTAATAAACTAGTGGCGCTCATAGAAAGAACAGGGAAACCAATAGCCATTAACAATACTGCACCAATCGGGTCTCCAGCCATTTCACCACACACACTTATAGGGGTACGCTCTTCTTCTGCACCATCCGCAACTGTCTTCAAGGCTCTAAGAACACTAGGATGATAGACGTCGTAAAGACTTGCAACTCGTGGATTATTTCGATCAACAGCTAATAGATACTGTGTTAAATCATTGGTGCCTACGGAAAGAAAATCAACTTTTCGAGCAAGTTCTTTTATTTGGTAAACAGCAGCTGGCACTTCTATCATCGCACCCACCCATGGCTTTTGTAAATTATACCCCTCTTCTTTAGTGAGCTCGTCATATACTTGATCAATGAGCTCTAAGGATCCCTCCAGTTCTGCTAGACTCGATATCATAGGTAGCAATAAACTGAGGTTATTTAGACCTTCGCTTGCTTTCAGCATTGCTCTAAGTTGAACCAAAAAAATCTCTGGGTGATCAAGGCATACTCTGATACCCCTCCAACCAAGAAACGGATTATCCTCTTCAATTGGGAAGTAAGGTAAATCTTTGTCTCCGCCGATATCTAAAGTTCTCATAGTCACTGGTCTGGGATAAAATGTTTCTAGTTGTTCTCGATAAAATTTACGTTGCTCTTCTTCAGATGGGAAACGATCCAGCATTAAAAACGGGATTTCACTTCGGTAAAGCCCTACTCCCTCTGCACCTCTATCAAGCGAAAGCATAGAGTCAATTCGAAGGCCGGTATTCACCCAAAGAGAAACTTTATGGCCATCAGTTGTTTCACAGGGTTCATCAGTGAGTTTTTCAAGATTTTCAGCTAGCAGTTTTTCTTCTAAGACCTGCTCTTGATAAGTTTTTCGTAACTCAGATCCAGGACTAATGATGATATTTCCATTATGTCCATCTACTATAGCCTCTTTCCCATCGAGATTACTCCAAGGTAAATTAACCGCACCCATAACTGTGGGAATTCCTATAGCGCGACCCAGTATTGCAAGATGCGAATTTCGGGAACCTTTAACAGAAGCAATGGCAATAATTTTTTCAATAGGTACGCTAGCGAAAGATGCAGCTGATAGATCCTCACCTAATAGGATAATATCATTTGGAAATTTTTTACAGATAGTCTCTGCAGTTTGAAGGTAAGAAAGAACTCGACGTCCTAAGTCCTCCAAATCAGAGCCCCTCTCACGTAAGTACGAATCTGTCATACTCTCAAACATATTGATGTGATTTAACACTACCTGAGCCCAAGCACTTTGCGCACTTAATCCATGTTCATTAATAAGCACTATTGCTTCGCCACCTAGGGCCTGGTCATCTAGCATACAAACGTAAGCATCGAATAGTGCCCGCTCTTGATCACTTAAAATTCCAACCATACTTTTATCCAAAGCACGCATGTCGCTTTTAACTAAACTCATAGCCTTTCGAAATTGAGCAAGTTCGTTATCGATAGATTGAGCTTTCTTCATGGGCACAGCTTTTAATGAGGTATTAGAGTTCATGACCAAAACATTTCCAATAGCAATACCTGGTGCACTGGCCACACCAGAATAGATTCTTTCATTGATAGATTTATCTTGTGGGTAAAGGGCGAGATTTAGCTCACCGACTGCATCTGCATGAGCAATTACACCAGACAATTGAGCAGCAACTGTCACAAGAAATGACTCCTCGCTTTCATCATATCGGCGAGGAATTTCATCTTGCACAACCAAAACACCAAGAACCTCTCGTTGATGAATAATTGGAGATCCCAAAAAAGAATGAAATGACTGTTCGTTGGTATTTGGATGAAAAGAAAACCTGGGATGAGCAGAAGCTTCCTCAAGATTAATCGGCTCAGCGCGAGAAGCTACTAACCCAACTAATCCCTCGTCTGAAGACAAATTGACTTTACCTATAGCCTCTTCATTTAATCCATCAGTTGCCATTAGCACATAACTATCATTTTTTGAATCATGAAGATAAACAGAGCAAACCGAGGTATGCATAGACTTCTTAACTTGATTGACTATTACAGTAAGGACTTCACTAAAATTTTTAGCTGCGTTGGCTTCCTGTACGATTCTCCTTAATGACTCAAGCATAGACATTTTATTCAGAAGCTCTTAAATGTAATTCAGCTTTTTTTTCAATGCTGGACTGGAGTGAAGAAAATTCTCTCAATGCTCTGTGATAAACATTTCTCTTAAATTCTATTACCTGATTTGCAGGATACCAATAACTAACCCACGCCCAGTCGTCAAACTCAGGATGATGGCTACGATCAAAAGTTATTTTTTTTTCATCAACCAAAAGCTTTAGATAGAACCATTTTTGTTTTTGCCCCACAAATAGAGAGCTTGAGTTTTTTCGTTGCATATTTTTAGGCAAGCGATAACGTAACCAATCTTTGGTGCAACCTAAAATATCAACGTCACTAGCTTCCAGCCCTACCTCTTCGTAAAGCTCACGGTGCAGTGCAGTTTCGATAGATTCGCCATCATCAATACCACCCTGTGGAAACTGCCAAGCATTTTGCTTAATGCGCTTAGTCCAAAGCAATTTGCCCATTCCATCAGAAATTATAATTCCAACATTTGATCTAAAACCATCTTTATCAACCACAATATAATCTCTCAATATACGATTTCTTTGGCCTCTAGCCGTATAAATACAAAATCTAATAAACAATTCAACCATCTACCTTAACATGCAAATTACATTAAGTATCCTATTGAGGACAAGCCAATCTATCGTTAAGCTATACTTCATTGATATATAAATTGGATACTTAAAATGCCTTTGGCTATGTTTGATTTAGACAACACTCTCATTGCTGGTGACAGTGACTATAGCTGGGGAGAATTTTTAGTGATAAAAAAAATTGTGGACCCTGTTTATTTCAGAAGAAGAAATGATCAATTTTATAGGGACTATCAAAATGGGAAATTAGATATTTATAACTACCTAGAATTCTCACTGGCACCATTTGCAAAATTATCTCGATCTGAACTCAATAACTTGCATCAAGAATTTATGGAAAATATCATCCAGACAATGTGGCTACCCAAGGCAGATAAACTTATAGAGAGCCACAGATCTAAAAAAGATGTGCTCATAGTTATCACGTCTACAAATTACTTTGTAGTCGAACCTATATGCAAAAAACTTGGTATTAAGAATATCATTGCTACCGAACTTGAGGAGTATAATAATACTTATACTGGGAGAGTATCAGGCATACCAAGTTTTGGTAAAGGTAAAGTCTCAAGATTAACTGATTGGTTAAAAGCCTCAGATTTTAGTTTAAAAGGTAGTACTTTTTACAGTGACTCAATTAATGATCTTCCGCTACTTCAGCTAGTGGAAAATCCAATAGTTGTAGATCCTTGTCCAAAACTAAAAGAAAAAGCTATTGATCTTGACTGGAAAATAATCAGTCTACGAAATTAATCTTTACAACATCAAGATTAGCACGATCTTAGTAGCTGAAGATTGGTTTATTATGCCTAAAAAATTATTTATTATGGAAAAATAAGCAATATGTACCTAGATCTGATCGTAAAAAAGACTAAGCATATATCAGGATCTAAGTTATTTATTGTGGATGAAAATATCAAAGAATGCGATATAGAGTTTTTGACCTCTCAAGAAATCATGATTTTAACTAACCGTTTTGATACATATGAAAAGCTACGAGCTAGTATGCTTAATGTTTTTTTTAGTGATTTTGATTTATCAGTTTTTGATGACGGAAGCTTTTCTCAAATTTTCTATAGAGTCTCTAAAGAAAAGGCTGTCACTCACCATATTATTAATAATGTTGAGCGATTACTTCGTGATAAGGGAGAACTTATTTTATGTGGGAAAAAAAATGATGGTATTAAGTCTTATGCTGAAAAAGTAGCGAAATCTTTTGGATCTTTAGTTCAAATAAAAAAAAATGGTTCTGTTTATTTAAGTACTGCTACTAGATTAATCCGAGAGAATAAAGGGGCATCAAAAATTGAATTTAATGACCAAAATTATAAAAAACTGAGGGCATGTATCCCATATCTTGATCATTATTTGGTAAGCAAGCCTGGAATTTTTGGGTGGGAGAAAATAGATGATGGCAGTAAACTATTGGGTGACTTTATTCCAGATTTTTTAACTTTATTTGATGAAGCGCCACAGAGTGTTTTAGATCTTGGTTGCGGGTATGGATATCTCTCTATTCGGTTTAATAATCATACTGGAGCCAAAATTATTGCAACTGATAATAATGCTGCTGCAATATTAGCTTGTTCAGAGAATTTTTCAAAACTCAATATTAGTGGTGAAGTCATAGCAGACGATTGTGCTCGAAACATAAATAAATTATTTGATGCGATTATATGCAATCCACCTTTTCATAAAGGTTTTGAGACTGATGAGCAACTAACTGAAAAATTTGTTCTTAGCAGTTTCGTGCATTTAAGGAAAGGAGGAATGGCTTTATTTGTGGTTAATTGCTTTGTTCCACTTGAAAAATATACTAGTAAATTTCTACATAAAAAAATTGTAGCTCAAAATAAAAGCTACAAATTAATACTCTTAGTGAAATAATGGCATCTTTCATCCATAATTCTAACCATTACTCAAAGATGATTAGGCTATGAATGATAAGGTTTAGAAAACACAATGTAGTTAATTTGAGTAATAAAATATGTCTAAATATAACGTTTATGGTATCGGTGCAGCACTTCTTGATACGGAAATACAAGTATCAGATAAAGACCTAAGCAACTTAAAAGTAGACAAAGGATTAATGTGTCTAGCTGATGAAGATCGCCAAAACGAGCTCACTTGTTATTTACAAAAGAAAATAGCAAATTCACATCGTGCCAGTGGTGGCTCAGCTGCCAACACTATAATCGCTATTAGTGAGTTTGGTGGAGAAGCTTTTTATTCTTGCAGGGTAGCGAATGATGACAACGGAATTTTTTACTTGAACGATTTAAAAAGCTCTGGTGTTGAGTTCAACAATAATGTTTCAACTGATGGTCTTACTGGGAAATGTTTAGTCTTAATTACTCCGGATGCTGAACGCTCAATGAGCACAAATTTAGGAGTGAGTGCAGATTTCTCTTCAAAAGATCTTTGTCCAAAAATAATCAGTAAATCTGAATATATTTATATTGAAGGCTATCTTGTATCAACAGATAGCGGCCAAAGAGCAGCTATCAAGGCACGCCAAATGGCTGAAAAAAAAGGTATCAAAGTTGCAGTAACATTATCAGACCCCGCGATGGTTTCATTTTTCAAGGATGGCCTTCAAAAAATAATCGGCAAAAAAGTCGATCTTTTATTTTGTAATGAAGCAGAAGCTTTAAGCTGGACGGACTGTTCTGACCTAAATAGCTCCCTTGAACTACTGAAGAAATCTGCAAGTACTTATGTGGTCACTCTGGGTGATAGAGGTGCGATAGTTTTTGATGGCAAAGATCAGATCAAAATTAGCGTTTGTCCAGCTAACGCAATAAATACAAATGGCGCTGGAGATATATTTGCAGGTTCTTTTCTATACGCGATTACTAATGATTATAGCTACAAGACTGCAGGAAATTTTGCAGCCTTAGCAGCCTCGAAAGTAGTAAGTCAGCAGGGGCCAAGATTGAACTCAAATCAATATCTCCAGATCAAAGAAATTTTTTTCAGCAACTACTCTTAGTAAATTTAATGGTGATGTTTATTCTGAAGTACGCTTCTTACATCCGCGCTAAAGGTTACAGTTGGGCATCCTACAAAATTAAGGGTAATTTCATGCTGAGCACTTTTCTTTAATTCTAGCTTTAAACCAAACAACATTAAATGATAACCACCAGGCTTAAAAGAGATACTCTTTTTTGGTGGTATGTCTATTCCATCAATAGGACGCATAGACATCATGCCATTTTTATGGAAATGACCATGAATTTCAGTTTTGTCTGCGATAGCAGAAAATGCCTCGGTCAATCGACATGAACCCAATGTTGGGTTTTTTAAGGTCATAAAGGCAGCTGTTATATTCTGTCCTGGTGGCATTTCTCTTATGTATCCGTCAATGACAATGATAGATAAAAGCTCATTTTGATTTGCTATTACAATAGGGCTGAATAGATAAAATGCTATTAAGCTGAATAGATATTTTGATGCTCGCTGTTTGATCAATTTTAAAATCCTAATAAAAAAATTTTCTGTCCCTGTATTTAATTATAAACTATTGTTTTAAAATATTAATGTTTAAATATAGGATAAATTTAATTCTAACAATATTTGTATTTTAGATATGATGCTTTTAATTTATATATGCGATTAACGATTTCAATGAGTAATAGAGTGGTAAAAGAATTTTCATACACATGTGGTCGTCAAATACTTATTTTGGCAATTGCTATACTTTTTACATCTGGCGCGACAGCTTCGCCCGTCGAAAATAATTCGACTAATGCCGTGCTTTTTGAAAAAAATGAATTCTTAAAAGTAAAGGAAGCCTTTCAACTTGATCCCATAATTGAAGATGATCAACTAGTATTTAATTGGGTTATAGCGCCCGGTTATTACCTATACAAAAATCGGTTCAAACTTTTTGATCATAATGACAATTTAATAATGTATGAACCGAATTATGGTGCTGGGAGACAGATCTACGATGAATATTATAAAAAAGATTTAGAAGTTTATTACGGATATACAAAATTTTCTGTACCTCTTAACATTTCTACAAAAAAAATTAGTATTGAATCACAAGGGTGTGCTGATGCTGGTTTATGCTACCCAGTTCAACGTCAAACCATTTTTTTTGATTCCAGAAAATCTGTAACATTACTAGAGGAAGAACTTAACAAGCATCAATCTATAAAAAAAGATGAGAAATTAAATAAAAAAATAAACTCGATAGAAACTAAAAAATTATCTTTGTACATAGTCCTTTCATTTGCTTTTTTAGGCGGCTTAATTCTCAATCTTATGCCCTGTGTCTTTCCAATCCTGTCTATAAAAATATTAAATCTTGCTACTTTAGGTGCGACTAATAACAATAAATATCTTCATGGGCTAGCATATACTGCCGGTATATTGTTCAGCTTTGTTCTTATCGGATCACTTTTAATGATCTTGAGAGATACAGGGAAAAGCCTGGGGTGGGGTTTTCAGCTTCAATCGCCATTATTCGTAGGATTAATAGTATATTTATTTGTCCTCATAGGGCTAAGCTTATCTGGATGGTTAATGATCGGTAATAGTATTATGGGGTGGGGTCAAAAAACGACTCAAGACAATAATCTAACATCTTCTTTCATGACCGGACTACTTGCAACTGTTGTTGCAAGCCCCTGCACTGCACCTTTTATGGGAACAGCGCTTGGCTTTGCTTTAACCCAATCTTCGATGATTGCAATCAGTACATTTATTTTTTTAGGTCTGGGTATGGCTTTTCCCATACTAGCTATTACCTGCTTGCCTAACCTATCAAACTGGTTGCCAAAACCAGGGGCATGGATGGATTACTTTAAACAATTTTTAGCTTTTCCCTTATACTTAACTGCTGTTTGGTTGATCTGGGTTTTAGGCAGACAAACCAACAGCGATGTAGTTGTCGCGATTTTATGCGGCATTATTTTCATATTGTTTGCCATCTGGCTTCAGAAAATCTACAAGAATAAAATGACCAAAGTCTTAGCCTTAATATTATTTGCTCTGGCAATATTTTTACCAATCTGGAGTGAGGAAAATAGAAACAAAGACCACTTATGGGAGGCTTATTCAAAAGAAAGATTAAGCACGCTACTAGAAAATGAAGATTCAGTTTTCATTAACTTGACTGCTGACTGGTGCATCACTTGTTTGGTTAACGAGCAAATGGTGCTTAAGACAGATGATTTTTCGGATATTTTAAATAAAAAAAATATCACTTACCTTAAAGCAGATTGGACTAAATATAATCCAGAAATTACCGAATTATTAAATAATTACAACCGTAGCGGTGTTCCACTTTATCTTTTTTATCCTTCAGGGGAAACCAAACCAATCATACTTCCACAAATCCTGAAAATTAGCGACGTAATTGATGTTTTTCGAAGAATATAAGATGTATATCGTGTATTTTTTATTAAAAACAATAAAACTGGATCTAAATTCCTTGAACTAGACGCGAAATTGCCAAAATTTGAAAAAAATGATGGCAAACATGTATTAACATGCACACATTTTACTGAAATTTGTAGCGATTAGTGTCAAAAATTCAAAATATTGGACAGTTTGCATATTTTAATGCAGACTCCTTATAAGTTGAAAATTTACGACTTACCGATATATCTATATAACAAAGTTTGCAGGTAAAACATGTCTACTATATTAGTACTTCACGGCCCTAACTTAAATTTGTTAGGAAATAGGGAACCGGATCTATATGGCAATAAAAGTCTAAAAGAAATTAACCAAGGACTGATAAATACTTGCATAGAAAAAAAACATCAACTTGTAGCGTTTCAAAGTAACTCAGAGCACACACTCATAGACAGAATACATACTGCAAAAAAAGAAGGTGTACAATTTATTATTATAAATCCTGCAGCATTCACACACACTAGTATTGCTCTTCGTGATGCATTGCTTGGAACAAGTATTCCTTTCATTGAGGTTCACTTATCGAACATACATGGTCGAGAAGAATTCAGACAATCGTCTTATTTTTCTGATATAGCAACAGGTGTTATTTGCGGCTTTGGAAGCCTTAGCTATGAATTAGCGTTAAATGCGGCTCTGGTTCAGCTAGAGTCATAAATAATAATTTACCATTTGGAGTAAACACAGATGGATATTCGAAAAATAAAAAAATTAATCGAATTAATTGAAGATTCTGATATCAATGAACTAGAAATTAAAGAATCCGAAGAGTCTATTCGAATCAGTCGCGGTGGACAAGTAACTATTTCGCAAGCTACTAGTCCGTTACCCGTTACTGCACAAATATCGAATACGCCACCAGCGATAGAAATTAATGAAAAGGTCACCAGTGCAACAAATCCCTCAATTGAGGGACATGTTGTCAAGTCCCCCATGGTCGGAACGTTTTATAGATCGTCCGCACCTGGAGAAAAAGTTTTTGTTGAGGAAGGCCAGCAAGTAAGTAATGGCGATATACTCTGTATTATCGAGGCTATGAAAATGATGAATCAGATTAAAGCTGATAAGACTGGTGTTATTGGAGCAATTTTAGCTAAAGACGGTGAACCAGTTGAATTTGATCAGCCGATGCTTACTATTATTTAAACTTTAAAGAATAGGAAATATAGCTATGCTGGAGAAAGTCCTTATTGCTAATCGTGGTGAAATTGCCCTAAGGATTCTTAGATCCTGTAAAGAACTTGGCATAAAAACTGTTGCAGTTCATTCTAAAGCTGACGCAAATCTTAAGCATGTGTTACTCGCAGATGAATCAATTTGTATAGGGCCCAACTCTTCTACGCAAAGTTATCTTAATGTGCCAGCAATCATTAGTGCTATGGAGATCTCTAACTCTCAAGCAGTTCACCCCGGTTATGGATTTCTCGCTGAAAATGCAGATTTTGCTGAAAAAGTTGAGAAAAGCGGATTTATATTTATAGGTCCAACAGCTTCTGTAATAAGAACTATGGGAGATAAAGTTGCAGCTATAGCAAGTATGATAAAAGCTGGTGTGCCTACTGTCCCAGGCTCAAACGGACCGCTGAATAATAATACCGCTCGTAGTAAAAAAATTGGTACTTCGGTTGGATATCCTGTAATCATAAAAGCGGCGGCAGGTGGAGGTGGAAGAGGTATGCGAGTTGTCCGCAATGAGGAAGAGCTATCTGATGCGATTCAACTAACTAAAGCCGAAGCTAAAGCTGCCTTTGGTGATGACACAGTCTATATGGAGAAATTTTTAGAGGATCCTCGTCATGTTGAAGTGCAGGTACTCGCAGACGGAAAGGGGAATGCAGTTCATCTTGGTGATCGAGACTGCTCCCTACAACGTCGTCATCAAAAGGTAATAGAAGAGGCGCCTGCACCTAATATACCCGAGGCAGCCCGTGATGCAGTTTTAAAAGCTTGTGTTGAAGCCTGTATAAAAATTGACTATCGCGGAGCAGGTACATTCGAATTTCTTTATGAAAAAGGTGAATTCTTTTTTATTGAAATGAATACTCGAATTCAAGTCGAGCATCCTGTAACAGAGATGATCACTGGTATAGACATCGTGAAAGAGCAGCTAATGATTGCAGGTGGAAAACAACTGAGCATAAGGCAAGAAGATGTAGTTATTAGGGGACATGCATTTGAGTGCCGAATAAATGCTGAAGACTCATCTACATTTATGCCCAGTCCAGGAAAAATAACCGCCTATCACGCTCCTGGCGGTAATGGAGTCAGAGTTGACTCGCATATTTACACTGGATATACAGTTCCGCCATACTACGATTCCTTGATAGGTAAAATTATAACTCGCGGCAAAGATAGAGGTGGTGCTCTTTCTAGAATGGCAAATGCACTTGATGAGCTTCATATCGAGGGTATAAAAACAAATATTCACCTTCAAAAAGATCTTATCTCTGATAAGGAATTCTGTAAGGGAGGCGTTAATATTCACTACCTAGAAAAGAAATTAGGTATCTAAAAAATCCTATTCAAATTCCCATAAAAATTCATAGAAATATAAAATTTGAACATTCGATGTCTTGGCTTAAGTCTAATAATAGAATAAGCTTTAAGTCAAAATTAATCTTGTATTCTAAAAATAAGTATTAAGTTAATTATGTGTATTGATATAGGCTTCAAAGTTTGATAAAAATTGGGCGACATATAATCCAAGGTAAGGTCTTACTTGCTCCAATGGCAGGTATAACAGATTTACCATTTCGAACCTTATGCAAAAAAATGGGTGCGGGTCTTACTACCTCAGAGATGTTGACTTCAGATATCTCACTTTGGGATAGCGTAAAAAGTAAGCACCGATTAGCTACAAACAAAGAGGTCTCACCAAGGTCTATTCAGCTTGCTGGAAGTGTTCCAGAAATAATGGCTGAAGCAGCTCGTCAAAATGTTGTGCTTGGTGCGGAAATTATAGATATAAATATGGGGTGTCCGGCAAAAAAAGTCCTTAAGAAAGCTGCAGGATCAGCCTTACTTCAAGACGAAAAACTTGTTGAAAAAATATTAAAATCTATAGTCTCGTCTGTCGATGTACCTGTTACTTTGAAAATTCGCACAGGATGGAGTACAGAAAATCGTAATGCTATAAGAATTGCTCGAATTGCCGAAAATGCAGGTGTAAAAGCTTTAGCTATTCATGGTCGTACCCGTGAATGCCGGTTTTTGGGTAATGCCGAATATGACACTATTGCAACTGTAGTAGAAAGTTGCAAAATCCCTGTTTTTGCAAATGGTGACATATCATCTCCCCAGGATGCCAAATATGTATTAGACTACACAGGTGCAGCAGCAGTTATGGTTGGAAGAGCTGCTCAAGGAAATCCATGGATATTTGAACAAATAAATCATTACCTTGAAAAAGGGTTCGCTTCAAAGCACCCTCCAAAAATTCAAATAGTAAATACGATTTGTGATCATATTAAAGCTATCCATAAACATTATGGTGAGTACTTAGGAACAAGGATTGCCAGGAAACACGCTGGTTGGTACATTAACGTTTTGGCAGACTGTCAGGAATTTCGAAGTCATTTTTTTAAACTAGAAAAGCCTGAGGAACAGATACAGGGTTTGCATGATTTTTTTGGGTCAATAAATATTATCTGGAACAGAGCAGCATGATCAATACTGATAAATCTAAGTTAGCATTAGAAAATGATTCTGAAATACCACATATTAATAAACATGGTTCTATTCGCAATTGTCTAGTGCATTCGCTAGATGAATACTTTCATAATCTTGGTGATCAATCTACGAATAATCTCTACAATCTTGTTTTAAAGGAGGTAGAAGCCACGCTTCTAGAAGCAACACTTACATTTACTAATCAAAACCAAAGCAAGGCGGCTGAAATGTTAGGGCTAAATCGCGGGACATTGCGGAAAAAACTTAAAGAATACCGGCTTCTATAGCCACCACCAAAATGGTATAAATTATTAATGGAAGCACTATGAGCGATCTTCGAAAAATTTCACGTGTTCTAATAAGCGTGTCTGATAAGACTGGAATAGTTGATTTTGCTCAATCACTTGATACCAAGGGAATTGAGATTTTATCTACTGGGGGTACTTACCGCTTAATCAAAGAGAGTGGTATTAGTGTCCGTGAAGTCTCAGATTACACCGGATTTCCAGAAATGATGGATGGTCGAGTAAAAACTCTTCATCCAAAAATACATGGTGGAATACTTGGTCGTCGAGGCATCGATGATGAGGTAATGGATGACCATAGTATATTAGGTATAGATATGGTTGTTGTGAATCTTTATCCTTTCGAAGCTACTGTTGCAGATCCAAATTGTGATCTGAATACTGCAATTGAAAATATAGACATCGGTGGCCCTACTATGGTTAGGTCAGCAGCTAAAAATCATAACGATGTCACTGTGGTCGTTAATAATAGTGACTATGATGTAGTGCTGAAAGAGCTAGATCAAAAGGACGGTTGCACCAGCTACGAAATCCGCTATAACATGATGATTAAAGCGTTTGAACATACTGCCGCTTATGATGGGATGATAGCTAATCATTTTGGCGCTCGGAGCAGTGACAATAAAGAATCTTTATTTCCTAACACTTACAACATCCAGTTTATTAAAGCTCAAGAAATGCGTTATGGCGAAAATCCTCATCAAAATGCAGCATTTTATAAAGAAAAAAATGCCGATCAATCCAGTGTTGCTAATGCACTTCAACTTCAAGGCAAAGAGCTTTCATATAATAATATAGCAGACACTGATGCTGCTCTTGAATGTGTAAAACAATTCGATGAACCAGCCTGCGTTATCGTCAAACACGCTAATCCATGTGGTGCAGCAATCGCAAACGATGCCAATGCTGCCTATGATCTAGCATTTAGTACCGACCCCGAATCAGCTTTCGGGGGCATTATAGCGTTTAATCGGGAACTTGACGAAGAGACCGCAGTGAATATATGCGCGCGTCAATTTGTCGAAGTTATTATTGCTCCAAATGTTACTGATCAGGCAAAGCATGTAATGGCTAGTAAGAAAAATGTTCGGCTTTTGATATGTGGGGAGATAGATCAAGTCAGATCAAAAGGGTTTGACTTTAAAAGAGTCAATAGTGGTCTTTTGATTCAAGATAAAGACAATATGATGATAACTCGTTCTGATTTAAAAGTAGTGACTAAAAAAATTCCTACTGATAAAGAATTCGAAGAGATGATCTTTGCTTGGAAGATTGCCAAAATGGTAAAGTCCAATGCAATAGTCTATACAAAAGATAATAGAACTATTGGAGTAGGAGCTGGCCAAATGAGCCGAATAAATTCAGCTAGAATTGCTGGAATAAAAGCTGAGCATGCAGGTCTAAAAGTTAGTGGTTCTATAATGGCTTCAGATGCTTTCTTCCCTTTTAGGGACGGCATCGATAACGCTGGCAAAGAAGGTATAAGTTGTGTAATTCAACCGGGTGGATCTGTTCGTGATGAAGAAGTAATTGCTGCTGCTAATGAGTATAATATAGCAATGGTTTTTACTGGGATCAGGCATTTTAGACACTAAAACTCTTCCTCTGAGGAATCTATATCGATGGATATCTTACTAATTGGTTCTGGTGGGCGAGAGCATGCTATGGCGTGGAAGATTGCACAAAATTCATCGGTAAATAAAGTTTTTGTAGCGCCAGGTAATGCTGGAATAGAACTAGAAGAAAAATTAGAGAATTTAATTATAGACCCAAACAACTTTGCAGAACTCGCAAAGTTTGCTGAGGATAATAAAATCTCTTTAACCATAGTCGGTCCCGAACAGCCACTTGTTAATGGTATTGTTGATTTTTTTACAAAACGTAATTTAAGAATTTTTGGACCCTCAAAAAAGGCAGCGCAACTTGAAGGCTCCAAATCTTTCACAAAAGATTTTCTTCATAGGCATAATATTCCTTCTGCTGAGTATAAAAAATTTACATCACTTGACCTGGCTATTACTTACCTAGACACAAAGGATGCGCCAATAGTAATTAAAGCTGACGGATTAGCAGCGGGTAAAGGTGTGGTTGTAGCAAAAACAATTAGTGAGGCAAAGCAGGCTGCTACAGATATGTTAGGAGGAAATGTTTTCGGAGAAGCTGGTCATCGAATAGTGATAGAAGATTTTCTAAATGGTGAAGAAGCTAGCTTTATTGTAGTTGTTGATGGAAAAAATATACTGCCTATGGCAACTACCCAAGACCATAAGGCACGAGATAATGGTGATAAGGGGCCAAACACAGGTGGCATGGGGGCATACTCTCCAGCGCCAGTCGTTACGAACGAAGTTTATGATCGTATTATGAATGAAGTTATTGAGCCAACCGTTATAGGTATGGCTGAAGAAGGAAATACCTATATAGGTTTTCTTTATGCTGGCTTGATGATCATGCCTGATGGGTCACCTAAGGTTATTGAGTATAACTGTCGTTTCGGTGATCCAGAAACACAACCCATAATGATGCGCCTTGAGTCCGATCTTCTAGATTTATGTAATGCAGCATTGGACAAAAAATTAAGTAGCCATACTATAAAATGGGATACTAGATCAGCATTGGGAGTTGTTATTGCTTCAGGTGGCTACCCTAACAAATATAATACTGGTGATGTAGTAGCTGGTTTGCCAGTGAAACCCTCGAATAATAGTAAGGTTTTTCATTCGGGGACATCTACTGTCGATGGGAATGTTGTGACCAGCGGAGGCAGGGTGCTTTGTGCTGTCGGATTAGGAGCTAATATATCTTATGCAAAAGAGGAAGCATACAAGGTTGCTAAAGAGATTCATTGGGAAAGGTCCTTCTTTCGGGATGATATCGGATATCGTGCAATAGAAAGAGAGTAATGAATCCAATTATTAGAGCTGTTTTCTGTAGGAATTTTTTTAATTTTTCTCATTCTGTTTAGATATCCATATATCTATTCCTTGAGCATTTAGTTTAAAATCTAATTCTAATAACTCCTCTACCATCTTGATATCATGGCATGGAAATTTCGATGCTATATTGCTAAGCGTCATCACTTTGATTGCAGTGAAAATCTCTTCCTCTCTATTTGATGAAAAACGAAGTTCATTGGCAATTTCTCTGTAAGACTCTATTTGTTCACGCAATATTTTAGCTTTTTTAGCAGGCTCTTTTATCACACTATAATGAGTCAAAAAAATCTGCTTTGGCTTATATTCCATAATCAAGTCTATAGATCTCAATAGCTTATCTGGATCAAATTGAACTGGGGATGTCGTAGGAAAAATGAATCTATTTAACTTGTCTCCTATTTGTTCGTATGAAATACCAAACGTATCTCCAGAAAACCAGCCGTGACTAACTTGATCCCAAATACAAAAATGGTGATCCGCATGCCCTGGCGTATGACGAAACTCCAAAATTCTTTTTTTTAAATAAAGCTTATCTTTATCTTTCATCGTAATCGTTCGATTTTCAGGAACTGGGACAACTTCACCATATAATTCTCTAAATTTTCTATTTCCATATACAGCCTTCGATCCAGCAATTAGCTTGTCTGGATTAACCATATGTCTGGCTCCTCTGGGGTGAATAACAAGCTGTGCATCAGTATATTTCTGCATCAATACACCAGCACCGCCCGCATGGTCTAGGTGCACATGAGTTGGAATTATATATCGGACCATTTCTTTTCTTAGACCAAGGGAATAAAGGGCCTCATCGATACCCTCTGCTGTAAAAGCAGTTCCAGTTTCTATAATAGCTATTTCATTGTCTTCTACTATCAGGTAACAGCAGGCATTACCTGGACAGATATACCTTGCATCAATACAATAAATTCCGTCATTTAGATTTATACATTTATCAGTTATCATTAAAACATCTAACTACATTAATTTTAATTTTGATATAGTATTTCTAGTTATAATATAAAATTGGTAATATTTATGAGCATCAGGAATCATTCATACATCGACAAATTTTTGGCTCAGGTAGATTTAGCGCTTAAAACAATTACCTCAGAAAATCCTGTGCATGATAGACCGTCTCCAGCTAAAAATTTAAATGAGCCAGAATTAACAGAATCAGAAAAAAAACAAGCTGCAGCTTTAATGAGAGTAAACCATACTGGAGAAGTATGCGCTCAAGCTCTTTACCAAGGACAAGCTCTAACAGCAAAACTTGATACTGTTAGGTATGAGATGGAGCATGCAGCGAAAGAGGAAATTGACCACTTAGCATGGTGTCGGGAGCGTGTCGTTCAACTAGGACAAAAGCCAAGTATATTCAATCCTATATGGTATGGTATGTCGTTTGGAGTCGGTGCTTGCGCAGGTATTATTAGTGATAAATTAAGTCTGGGGTTTGTTGCTGCAACAGAAGATCAAGTTTGTAAGCATTTAGCTCTTCATCTTGAAAAATTACCATCTATCGATATTAAAAGTCGTAAAATTGTAGAGGCAATGCTTGAAGATGAGGCTCATCACGCAGAGAAAGCGCTGGGGGCTGGGGGAGTAAATTTTCCTTTACCGGCAAAAACTCTAATGACTGCAGTATCTAAAACTATGACAAAGATTAGCCACCTGATTTAATCTATTAAGTCGGTGTCCCTGCGTAAACTAAAACTTCTGTTATTTTTTCTTGTAACCAGCTATGAACAGGTGACTTTATTGTTCTAGCATGCTGTACAAGGGCTATAGATACAGTGGGATCGAACTCTAGTTCTCTGGGCAGTGTCTTGCGGATAACGCCATCTATTTTTAAATCGCTCATTGTTCCCATCATCAAAGAATCTGTAGAGCACAAAACATTTAATGCTGTCATCAGCTGAGCTGTTACCAAAATTTTCTTTCTTTTTTGCCCTTTAGCTTCCAATTGTGTATCAAAACGTGTTTTTTGAATTGTATCTCCAGACTGCGATCTAAGAAGTGCGTACTGAACAAAGGGGTAGTTTAACATTTCGGTTAACTTCAGATTATTGTTTTCTGCCAAAGGATGATCAGCTCGCATCCAAACAGCAGGGACAAAATTTCCAATAGGAATTGCATGATAGTCTTCAGAGTATGAACGTGCAATTTCAATTGCAAAGTCTAAATCACCTTTCTCAAGACCTGAAGCTTTAGTATCAGTATTTTCCCCAACTAACCTAAGAGTAGTTAATGGAGCCTCTTTTATTAAGGTCTGTATGAGCGTCGGCATAACTTGAACAGCAATAAACTCAGCACACATAATAAAAATTTCACCCTTAAAGGTAGAGGGGTCAAATTCATCTTTTGCCATCATATTTGTTATAGATGTAAGAACTGGGGGAAGTTGCTTCTTTAACTCAACTGCTCTCGGAGTGGCTGACAGGCCTCTACCACTTCTTACGAATAATGGATCATCAAATGTATCTCGCAAACGCTGAAGTGTTTTACTCATTGCCGGCTGTGTTATATGAAGTCGTTCAGCGGCTTTGGTAACACTTTCCTCTTCCAGTAATCGTTGAAGAGCAACTAATAAGTTTAAATCAATGCGAGCTAGTGCTTTGGTGTCCAATATTATTCTCCGTAGTTATTAATAATATTATATTAATACATTTGAGTAATGTATTACCAGCACTTAATATAATTATTGTTAAGAATTCAAGTTCTTATTCAATCCTCAATACTTTTTAGGCAGCGAAAGCTGTCTTTTTTTATGATTAAGAAGAAGATTTAATGAGCTCAACAGAATGAGTAATTTCGACACCGCCTTTACTCAGCATAATGGAAGCAGAGCAGTACTTTTCTGCAGATAATTTAACTGCATTGCGCACTATGTTTTCCTTAATATTATCCCCTGATACCTTAAAGTGTAGATGAATTTTAGTAAAAACTGCAGGAACCTCTTTAGATCTAACTGCATCAACCTGTGCATCACAACTAACTATACTTTGGTGTCCTTTCTTTAATATATGCACCACATCAAAAGCTGCACAACCACCTATTCCCATCAACATCATTTCCATGGGGCGCGGTCCAGCATTTTTTCCACCATGCTCTGGTGGCCCATCCATAAGTACAGTATGCTGGGATTCGGCTTCAGCTAAAAACTTAGCTTCTCCATTCCATGAAATTTTTGCTTTCATAATATTAAATAGCCTCTAAATAAGTTGAATCTAGTATTTATTGAACATTTCTGACAGTTTCAATCCAGGCTCATCAGCACGCATAAATGTTTCTCCTATCAAAAAAGAATTGACTTGATGATCTCTCATTATAGCAACATCTTTATGAGTCAAAATACCACTCTCTGTTATAACAATTCTATCTTTGGGGATTTTAGATAACAGGTTAACTGTAGTAAGAATATCTGTTTCAAAAGTATGCAGATTTCGATTATTGATACCTATCATTGGGTTATCTACGAGCAGTGCCCTCTCTAGTTCTTCTTCGTTATGTACCTCAACTAAAATATCAAGTCCCAGCTCTATAGCCATTTCGTGGAAATCTACTAAGGCAGGCTGATCTAAAGCCGCAACAATTAAGAGAATACAATCAGCCCCTAAAACATAAGATTCATATATCTGATAAGGCTCGACTATAAAATCTTTTCGCAAAACAGGAAGTGATGTAGAGTTTCTTGCATTTTGCAAATAATCATCGGACCCTAAAAAATATTTACTTTCTGTCAAAACAGACAAACATGCTGCTCCGCCTGCTTGATAGCTAAGTGCAATTTCAGTTGGATCAAAATTTTTCCTGATAATACCTTTGCTTGGAGAAGCTTTTTTTATTTCTGCAATGACTGCAGGCGCTCCCTCTTTTATTTTTTTAGAAAGTGCACCGGAGAAACTTCTTAATTCTCTATTTCTTAGGCTTCCAAAGCATTGGTCCTCTAATTTGATTAGCGGTATAGCCTCTTGCCTAATAGCCACTTCTTCTAATTTGTTAGTAAGAATTTTTTTTAAAACTGTTGGGGTTTCCAAATAATTAATCCATCAAATAAGTTAATTAAAGCAGTTAGTAAATGACGCGAGTTCTGAAATTTTTTCTTTCGCCAGTCCACTGCCAATTGAATCTTGAGCTAATATAACACCCTCTTTAAGATCTTTTGCTACTCCAGAAACATATAGTGCAGCACCTGCATTCATAGCAATCATATCAGATGCAGCTTCAACTTTAGCTGAGAGAGTTGCCTGCTTGGTTAATGCAGATTTTATTAATTCAAGACTTTCTTCAGGATTTTTAACCCTCAAATCATTGAGGATGCCCCTCCTCATTCCAAAGTCTTCTGGGGATATAGAATATTCAGTAATTTTATTATGTTTTAATTCAGCTACCCATGTGTCAGCAGAAATACTAATTTCATCTAATCCATCTGCTGAATGAACGACGAGAACATTTTTACCACCAAGTTTTTTCATTACTTCAGCTAATGGTCTAAGCCATTTTTTATCATAAACACCCAACACCATATTTCGAACGTTTGCTGGATTAGTTAAAGGGCCCAATAAATTGAAAATAGTACGAATACCTAACTCTCTTCTTGGTCCCACTGCATACTTCATGGCAGCATGATGATTTACAGCGAACATAAAACCCACGCCAATCTCTTTTACACAAGAGACTATTTGTTGTTTAGATAGATTTAAATTAATTCCTGCAACCTCTAATAAGTCTGCACTGCCACTATTGCTACTTACTCCGCGATTGCCATGTTTAGCAACATTAGCACCTGCAGCTGCAGCAACGAAAATACTTGCAGTAGATACATTAAATATACTGGCTTCGTCACCGCCAGTACCGACTATATCAACTAAATTTTGGCTATCTATGTTAAGAGTTAATGATAACTCACGCATTATTTGAGCAGCCCCAATAATCTCGTCAACTGTTTCGCCCTTAATACGTAAACCAACTAAAAAACCTCCTATTTGTGAATCAGTGGCTTTGCCTGACATGATTTGTGTCATTACTTTACGCATTTCATCTATCTTAAGATCATGGCCAAGCAAAACTTCTTGAACTGCTTTTTTGATATCCATAATAGCCTTTTAGTATTTTAAAAAATTTTCGAGTAAATCATGCCCTTTGATAGTAAGTATTGATTCTGGATGAAACTGTACACCTTCTGACTGATGATCCCTATGACGGAATCCCATAATCTCATCAATTTCACCTGATATTTTTTTTGTCCAAGCTGTCTCCTCAAGGCAGCTTGGTAAACTTGTACGCTCAACAATCAAAGAGTGATATCTAGTTGCCACAAAAGGGTTGGGAAGGCCGCTAAATACTCCCTCGTTATTATGATAAATGGGTGAAGTTTTTCCATGCATGACGTTTCTGGCCCTTTTAATTTTACCGCCAAAAGCTTGAGCTATACTTTGGTGCCCCAAGCAAATCCCTAAAATAGGAATTTTGCCGGAAAAGTGGCTTATAGCAGCGACAGAAATTCCAGCTTCATTTGGGGTACAAGGCCCAGGTGATATAACGATTTTCTCTGGATTCATGCTTTCTATTTCATCGAGTGATAAGTCATCATTTCTTATAACTTGAACATCGGCCTTGAGTTCACCTAAATACTGAACTACGTTATAGGTGAATGAATCATAATTATCTATCATCAAAATCATAACTAAAACACCTTAAATAACTAGATCAACAGCACGAAAAATGGCGCGCGCTTTATTTATTGTTTCCTTCCATTCTAATTCTGGAAGAGAATCAGCGACAATACCAGCTCCGGCTTGCACGTATAGCTTGCCATCCTTAATTACTGCAGTCCTAATAGCTATTGCTGTATCCATATTACCGTTCCAAGAAATATATCCTATAGCTCCTCCATATACTCCTCTTTTGACTGGTTCAATTTCATCAATTATTTCCATAGCACGAATTTTAGGAGCTCCACTCAAAGTCCCTGCAGGCAATGTCGCTCGCAGCACATTCATAGCAGTCGTAGTTGGTATAACCTGACCTGTTACATTGGATGTTATGTGCATAACATGAGAATAACGCTCTACCACCATTTGATCTGTTAATTTTACTGTACCTGTTTGTGAGACCTTACCCACGTCATTGCGCCCCAGATCAATGAGCATCAAGTGCTCTGCAATTTCCTTAGGGTCGTTTATTAGTTCCTTCTCTAAGGAAAGATCTTCTTCAGAGGTATGACCTCTGCGGCGGGTCCCGGCTATTGGCCTCACTGTTACCTCACCATCTTCAAGTCTTGCTAAAATTTCAGGAGATGATCCTACTATCTGAAATGAATTCATATCTAAAAAATACATGTAGGGCGACGGATTTAACGAACGTAAAGCCCTGTAAAGGTTTAATGGCTCTGCTTTAAATTCAATTGAAAGCCTTTGTGAAGGCACCACCTGCATAACATCGCCGGCTAATACATAGTTTTTGATTTTCTTAACGGCTGCAAGAAAATTATCTTTCCCAAAACTAGATATAAAATTAGACTCATTTTTTCCTTCACTGCTTGAGTTCAAAGGAGGTAGATTAGGAACAGGTTCCTTTAATTTAAGTTCTAATTCATCTAATTTTTTTTGAGACTTAATCCATGCGTCGACATCAGAGGCTTTCTGATGAACAACAAGAATTAGCTTACCTAGTAGATTATCAAAAACAACTACTTCATCAGAGACCATTAACAAAATATCAGGATTACCTAAATCATCCTTTGGTGTCGATGCACTTAACTTTTCTTCTACATACCGTACTACATCATAACCAAAATAGCCGACTAAACCGCCTGTAAAACGTGGTAAATTAGGCAAATCTGGTATCTGGTATCTGGCTTGAAATTCTTCAATATAAGCTAGTGGATCTTTCGTAGCTTTAGACTCAATTACCTTATTATTTTTTTCGATCACCAATTGATTACCAGAAACTTTTAATATGGTATCTGAAGGTAAGCCTATTAATGAGTAGCGACCCCATTTTTCACCACCTTCAACCGATTCAAATAAATATGAGTATGCACCCTTTGCTAACTTTAAATAACAAGATAGCGGCGTTTCAAGATCAGCTATAACTTCTCGTGTTACCGGGATTAGGCTGTAGTTTTGGCTAGCAAGTTCAGCAAATTTTTCAGGGGTCATAATTGCTTCCTTGAGCAAGTTGGTGCTGTGTAATCAGAATATAAATTTTTCAAATAACTAGTCTATGAACCTAATAATTTCAAGTGCAACCAAATATGAAAAAAGGTATCTGGCTAAGTTATGGTAACCACAATGAATAATTTGAAACTCTTCAACTATTCTAATTGATTCAGCTTAGAGTGGAAAGAGAAGCTGACTAAACCTCTAATTTAGATAATTCGTTACGCATATTATTTATGGCAAGATAGTAGTCATCAGCCCCATATATAGCGGAACCTGCAACAAATGTATCTGCACCTGCGTTTGCAATTTTCTTGATATTTTCGGAACTCACACCACCATCGATTTCGAGATGAATATTCATCCCACTTTTATCAATGATTGATCTCGCCTCTCTTAATTTTTCTAATGTTTTTGGGATAAATTTCTGTCCGCCAAAACCAGGGTTCACACTCATCAACAAAATAATGTCTATTTTTTTTAAAAAGTATTTTACGCTATCGAGACCTGTCTCTGGATTTATTGCTAAGCCGCCTTTACAGCCGCCATCTCTAATTAATTGCAATGAACGGTCAATATCGTCAGAGGCTTCTGGATGAAACGTTATCCAATCAGCTCCAGCATCTATAAAACTTGCTATTAATTGATCTACAGGTTCAACCATAAGATGGACGTCTATAATTGCTGTTACTCCATGATCGCGTAATGCCCGACAAACCATAGGACCAACAGTAAGATTAGGAACAAAATGGTTATCCATCACATCAAAATGTATAACATCAGCTCCTGCATTGACTACTTCGTCAACTTCCTCACCTAATCGAGAAAAGTCAGCTGAAAGTATTGATGGGGCTATAAGAAAATTTTTCATTTATCTCCTCTATGTTTTTATAGCGCACTTTTTGAAAAGTTAACATTTATTAAGTCTTATAATACAACTTTAACTTGCTTAATACGTCCTAAGAAGTTGCAATTGTATGTCATTATCGTAACACTTGATGCTTATTCATTTCTAACAATTAGCGAACATGACTATAAAACATAAAGATCTAAGAGATTTTATTAAATTTTTAGAAGAACGTGGGGAATTAAAACGTATTTCAGCTGAAATTGACCCCGTTCTTGAAATGACAGAAATTTGTGATCGGACACTTAAAGTCGGGGGCCCAGCGCTTTTATTTGAAAACCCAAAAGGGTTCGATATTCCAGTACTTGGAAACCTCTTCGGTACACCTGAAAGAGTAGCTATGGGGATGGGCAAAGAAAATCTTCATTCACTAAGAGAATTAGGCGATCTATTAGCTTTTTTGAAGGAGCCAGAACCACCAAAAAGCATAAAAGATCTTTGGAATAATAGGGGAAAATTTAAACAGGTACTGAATATGCCTGCAGACATTGTAAAGAAAGCTCCCTGTCAAGATATAACTATTAGTAAATCGAATGTTGACTTAGGTAAGTTACCGATTCAGACATGCTGGCCAGGTGACGCAGGGCCACTAATTACTTGGCCGCTAGTTGTAACATGTGGCCCTGAAAAGAATAGGCAAAATCTTGGTATATACCGCCAACAAGTGATAGGTAAAAATAAATTAATTATGCGCTGGCTTTCTCACCGTGGTGGCGCACTTGATTATCAAGATTGGTGTGTTGCAAATCCTGGCAAGCCATTTCCTGTAGCTGTGGCCTTAGGTGCTGACCCAGCGACTATTTTGGGGGCAGTTACACCAGTTCCAGATACTCTTTCAGAATATGCTTTTGCAGGATTATTGAGAGGAGAAAAAACTAAGGTAATTAGTTGTTTAACCAGTGATCTGCAGGTTCCAGCTAGCGCCGAATTTATCTTAGAAGGTTTTATATACCCAGATGAAATAGCGGCAGAAGGGCCCTTCGGAGATCATACTGGGTATTATAATGAAGTTGAACAATTCCCAGTATTTACTGTGGAGACCATTACTCATAGAAAAGATCCTATTTATCATAGTACTTATACCGGCAGACCCCCGGATGAACCAGCTGTTCTTGGTGTTGCACTAAATGAAATATTTGTTCCTATACTGCAAAAACAATTTCCGGAAATTATTGATTTTTATCTTCCTCCTGAGGGTTGCTCTTACCGTATGGCTGTAGTTTCGATGAAAAAAAAATACCCTGGTCATGCTAAGAGAGTGATGATGGGAGTCTGGTCTTTTTTAAGACAATTTATGTATACAAAATTTGTAATTGTAGTGGATGAAGATATAAATCCACGTGTTTGGAAGGATGTAATATGGGCAGTAACTACTCGAATGGACCCCAAAAGAGATATGGTTGTAATTGATAACACTCCAATTGATTATTTAGATTTCGCTTCACCTATTTCTGGCTTAGGCTCAAAAGTAGGTTTTGATGCTACTAATAAATTTAAAGGTGAGACCAACAGGGAATGGGGAAAAACTATTGAAATGGATGAAAAGGTTAAAGACAAAATTGATGAACTCTGGGATTCGCTAGGTATTGAAAAATAATCTTAATGTAGCAATAAATCTCATTAAATTTCAACTTAGCTCATATCCTCCCATGGGTTTGTCTTATCAAATACTACATCTTTATGGTAGCCTGGTATTTTTATATAATCAGCAGTAATTTCTATTTCTTCCTCCTTAACAAGCTCCTCACCAAAGCGGTAAACTATTTTTATAGCACCCTTATCTGCGTTTTCAGCGTAGTTTTTTGCCTCCTGACGAGTTTCTTTTCTTAGATTTTTGTATTTTTCATAAACTTGACTATGTCTAACTTTCACCATTCTTTGAACCTCAGAGGGGGAAATAACTACAGCTGTCGCATTGTTACCTCCAAACCCTTTTGAGTTAATGAATGCAACTTTCATTTTTCGATCTGTCAAATCCAAATCTTCTAAAGGGAATAAAAGTCTATCCTGATAAACATCTTCAGCTATTTTTTCTACTGTTTTGATGCCAGGTAATATATTGTATTTAAATGTTCCTAAAGCAAAAGTTAATTGGTCTCCACTTGCCGCTGCCAGCGAGTGGCCAACGAAAGCTTTTGCTGCTGTGACAGGCCAATCTTTAATGGCAAATGCTTTTGCTACACGATCAAAAATTCTAGATTCTGTAACTCTATTTACTGGAGTGCTAGATCCATGAGCATGAATAAAACTATGCTCACATACTGCTGATTTACCTACAATTGAAATGGCCGATGCCACCGCCTTAGAAAATGAAACATAATTTCCAACGCCAGGGGCTGATATAGATCGTTTAATTCCATCAGCATTAGTAAATACATCAGGAACAGCACCATGGATATCTGCTCCAAGAGCCATAGCAAGAGTATCATCCATAAGAACAATATATTGAGAAGCTTCACCAATTGTAAATCCACAGTTTTCCCCAAAAGGCCTACTGGCATTTCGCCAATCTGGAATTTTTGAAGAATCAAGTTTACATAGATTAGAGTCTGTTCCTAAAGCCCCCATACTAGTAAACCCTTCCATAACTGCTGGGGTTAATCCTGCCTCAGCGCTACCTATTATTGCCACTCTTCTCCGTCCACTTTTAATATCTTGAACTGCCGCTTGTAGGACATATAGGAAAGATGCGCAGGCTCCTGTTATTGCAGCAGTATGACCGACACTACCTACAACATAGGCGTTAATAAAATCTGCCGGCATTGTATTTAAGCCCATAGCATATTGTTTAGAGGTTGTTCTCTCACCCAGTAATCTTGCTTGTAAAAGTCCCCCTAGTCCTTCTTTAGAAACCTGACCCATAATACTGGTACCGTACACTCCTACTTCATCAGGATGAACGCTGGATGCTATTTTTTCCCAGGGAATACCGATAGAAGCCAAGGCATCACTAGCGCCTAGTAAAGCTAATTGAAGACCCCTTGGATGAAAACGAGAATTATATTGTGCACTTGGATCAAAACCTGTAGGTAGTTGACCCCCAGCTTTAGCACCCTGTTCAGTATAAGTAGGAATCAAGAAGTCGACTGAATTTTCAATACCGACTTCGCAAACATCGTCATCTAAATATTTAATATCCCATTGATTTGGAATTACTGGAGGCAAGTCTTTCTTTGCGATTTTAAAAAAAATATTTTTTTTATCTTTTGATTCTACTACTACACGCTTATGTCCATATACTTTTTCTGGATCGAACAAATTATCTTCCAAGCGTCGAATGAGAGTTCCTTTTAAAACCAAATCTTTATACTTTTTGGCCACTTGAGTCTGTGTAAGATTTTCTTCTTGATAATCTGTATAAAATTGATCATTCCATGATACCAATTTCATGAGACAGGCTAAGCTAGCTATTGTTTGCTCTTGTTCTTCTTGTGACAAAGACTCAAGCACTAAGCGTCTGAAAGCTTGGTGAGAAGAACTTCGTCCAGCAGCGTTATATCCACCAAATCCTACTATAACCGGCAAAGCTTGCATTGAAGTGATGCTCTTTTTTTAATTAATTTGGCACAGAATTGAATATGCACATAAGACATGCAGTTTATCAGGCTATACTTTGTTGACTTTTGTTTTTTATAGCCATATATTTGTTTATTATGGCCAACGTTGATTTAAAAAAAGAACCGCCGCTACGTATAGCGACGTTACTTTACAATAATATCCTCGGAACTAGTGCTACACTCCCTGTGGAAATGTTGCGTACCGCTGAGGCTTCAGCTCGACCAAAAAATCAAAATACTAGAAAAATTGAAGCCTTAACTCTCTCCATTGATGAAAAGTTTATAACCTCCCCTTCAGGTTTTGATATTCGACCATCAACAATAATAAATGATGAGCAAAATTTTGATATTATCAACTTACCAGCCCTATGGAGGAACCCAAGACCAGCACTAGTTAAATATAAAGATTATATACCCTGGATAATAAATCAAGCAGCTAATGGAGCGCTTTTTGTTGCTGTTGGTACTGGTGTCTGTTTTCTTGCCAAAGCAGGGCTACTCGATAACCAACCAGCTACAACTCATTGGCATTATTTCGATCAATTCCATAAAGACTACCCAGAAGTTTCATTGAAGAGACAATATTTCATAACACAAGCTGGAAATCTTTATTGCGCTGCAAGTGTAAATGCAATGGCTGAACTAATGGTTCATCTCTCAGCAAGGCTATATGGCAGAGATGCAGCCAAACAAGTTGAGCGTAATTTCTTTCATGAGATTCGAAGCTCATTTAAACCTACTAGCTATTTCTCTGACGAAGTGCAACAACATCCAGATGAACAGGTTGTGCAAGCACAAATCTGGCTGGAAGATAACTATAGTAAGTCTATTTCAATCAGCATGGTAGCGAAAAAATTTCAATTTAGTACTAGAAACTTTAATCGACGTTTTAAGGCCGCTTTGGGTGAAACGCCTTTGCAATATTTACAGGCCATACGCTTAAAAAATGCTGGGGAGTTGCTACAAAAATCAAATCTTACTATCTACGAAATCGCAACTCATAGTGGTTATCAAGATGCAGCGTCGTTCAGTAAAATTTTTAGCAAGCATTATGCTGCATCACCAAGTAAATACAGGGAAACTGTTCGAGCTAAACTTTTTAGCGCTCATTAAAATTTAATTTTTTCTTTTATCTTTTAATTTAATCAGGGTCAAAACTAAAATCTGAGGCTTGAGATGAGTTTACTTCATTAGTTATTGGGCTTTTATCTATAAATTGTGTGTGTCCTCTTCTTCACTATTATTTAAAGCTAATGAGGTATTATCTGCAATTTCAACCATGATATCAGCAGTATTTTTTGTTCCGAAAAGTAACTGAGATGATATATCTTGAATCACATTAAGCATTTTCGCAGCCTTAGAGCTCTGTTGCTCTTGTTCTAATAAAGAATTAATCACGACATTAATTTTATCAACCAAAAGTGAAGAGGTAGCGTCAATTTTTTTAATCGTAAGACTCGCTTCTTCAGAAACTTTTTTGTCTTTAATGATTGTATGTGCAACTTCATCTATTGAAAGACCAAATGCATCAACTTGTTTTTGCATATTATTGATCATTGCGGTTATTTGCTTAATAGATGTTCCAGATCGCTCGGCCAGTTTCTGTATTTCTTCTGAAATCACTGCAAAACCCTTTCCAGGCTCTCCAGCTGTTGAAGCCTGAATAGCGGCATTTAGCCCAAGTATATGGGCTTGATCTGCCATATCATCGAGAGAGAATGCTACACTCTCTATATCCTTGAATTTTTCACTTAGTTTCTTAATATCCTTAGTTTTATCATTGATCTTATTTTGAGTGTTTCTCAAACCTATTACTGAGTTTTGAATAATTACATTGCTTTTTTGAGACAGAGAAGATATTTGCTGAGCATCAATAACTGTATTCTTTAATTCGGCAGATTGAGTTTGCATCGATGCTACTATATCTTTCATCATTTTAATTGCAGTTGTTATTTCTTCTGATTGATGCTCAGAGGACTCAGCTAATTGTGATGAAACTACACGGGTTTCATTTACCGCAGCAGCAAGGGTAGCTGACATCTCTTGAGTAATTTTATTGTGAGACTTGAGACGATTAGTAACTAAATTTATAGCTTCACTCACCTCAAAATCTTTTTTAGAGTTAGCATTTCCCATAGATGATGACTCATCTAACAATAAAAGGATGGCCTGATGATGGACTTTTTCTATTTCTTTTCTTTTTCGTGATCTATGATATATCTCTAATATAATTAATAAGCATACCAGGCAGGTTGCTATTAAAGCGTAAAGAATAGGATGAGAAAATTTTTGATAATCATCCAATAATAAAACTACAGACATTGTGTTCGTTAATTGCTCTTTCATGAGTGGCAAAGAAAATACTACCCAAGACATATAGCCTATGAATCCCAGCAAAGCTATCAAAATGAGAGTCATTATAATCAAGGTTGGGGTTTTTTCGGTCTGTTGTATTTCTTCATTCATGCTGGCCAATCTCCAGAGGAAAAAATCCAAATATTCTACATTACTATCTTACCTTAAATATAAATTCCAATAACTAAAATTTTTTATTACAAGGAAATAAACAATATAAGAGTAAAAAAGATAACCAAGTTGATATAGTTTTGTAAAAAAAAGAATGATTTAATGGTTATAAATATACCTTTTATCTAAAAATTAACTTATAGAATCAGCTGACTTAAAGGCAGGCTCATGAAAAAAACTATCGGTATTGTAATGGATTCTATCGAATCAATTACCCCATACAAAGATACCACTCTTTTATTGCTTTTAGCTGCGCAAACTCGTGGCTGGAAAATTATGTATATGGAGCAAAATGACCTATATCTTGATAATAATATTCCTACTGCAGGTATGGTGGAATTGGAGGTACAAGATGATGATGCGAAATGGTTTTCTAAAGGTAATATTAAATTTCAACCCTTAAGTAATCTTAATGTAATTTTAATGCGAAAAGATCCTCCCTTTAATACCGAATATATTTATACTACCTATATATTGGAAGCTGCAGAAAAATTAGGTGTAATGGTCATAAACAAACCTCAGAGCCTCAGGGATTATAATGAAAAGATTTTTTCTACACTGTTTCCACAGTGTATACCGCCTCTGGTAGTTAGCAGCGACTTAGAAAAAATAAAAAAGTTTGTCAACACGCATGGTGAAACCATTCTTAAGCCATTGGATGGTATGGGTGGTTCCTCTATTTTTAAAGTGAGCAACTCTGACCCAAACCTAAACGTAATAATTGAAACACTTACCTGTAAAGAAACTAAAACTATAATGGCGCAAAAGTTTATCCCTGATATTATCAAGGGTGATAAGCGTATACTGATGATTGAAGGTGAACCTATTCCATACTGCCTGGCAAGAATCCCTCCCAAAGGGGATACCCGGGGCAACCTAGCAGTAGGCGGAAAAGGTATTGTGCAAACACTAGACGATCGTGATCTTTGGATTGCTAGTCAGGTAGGAGGGTTTCTAAAAGAGAAGGGGATCATACTTGCTGGCCTAGATGTTATTGGTAGCTATTTAACGGAAATTAATATCACTAGTCCGACTTGTGCTAGAGAAATAGAGCGCGAGAAATCCATCGATATTGGTGGAAAATTATTTGATGTAATCGAAAGATATCTATAATTTTTTATGTGAAATCTAAAATATTTATACAGCTGTAAGCTTAAAATATAATATGGTTTGAAAAATGGTAGGAATAAACGATCAGCGAAAATGAAACTTGCACTGTGTTAGCCTTTGATTTTGGTACGCGCCAGATAGGTGTGGCTAGTGGCCAAAAATTATTAAAGACTGCTAATCCTTTAACTATACTTAAGGCTAAAGACGGCATCCCTAATTGGAACGAATTAAAAAAACTAATTGATGACTGGATGCCAGATCAAATTCTTGTAGGACTGCCACTCAATATGGACGGGAGCGAGAGCCAATTTTGTCTTAGAGCTCGTAAATTCGGTAAAAGGCTACATGGTAAATATGGAGTAGAAGTGGCAATGGTAGATGAGCGGCTCTCTACATTTACAGCTAAAAACCAACTTCAGACTAAAAATCAAAAATATAAGCATAAAAAAACCCTCGTAGACGATATTGCAGCTGTATTAATTTTAGAAACATGGCTGGCAGACCCGTCTATTGGCATAAAGCCATAAAGAATGTACAGCATTTAATAAAAATTGAATTTTTACTGTGAATATGACTGACATACCTACTAATTTAGCAAATATATATAAGCGCGTTGATCTAGCTCTAGAAAGCTCAGGTCGGTCTGTAAAGGATATTATTCTCGTTGCTGCCAGTAAAGGTCATTCGTCTGACGCTATAAGAGTTGCTTACGAGTGTGGACAGAGGCATTTTGGCGAAAATTATTTACAGGAAGCGCAAAAAAAACAGTATGAGCTAACCGACTTATTAGATATATGTTGGCATTTCATAGGTCCGATACAGTCTAACAAAACAAGCAAGATATCAAATAATTTTGACTGGGTTCATACCGTTGACAGAATAAAAATAGCTGAAAGGCTCAGCGACTCAAGAGATGCTAACAAGCCTTTGCTTAATATATGCATACAAGTAAATGTTAGCGATGAGATCAACAAATCAGGGGTCTCCTTACATGACTGCACTAAAATTGCTAATATAATTTCAACTTATCCTTATTTGAACCTCAGGGGTTTAATGGCAATGCCTAAAAATAATATGAGTCATAAAGAACATAAAAAAGTGTGCGAAACTATGTCAAAGCTTTTACTTGAAACAAAGGTTAGCTCGTCTAAATCAGCCACACTAGACACACTTTCTATGGGCATGTCATCAGATTTTGAAAGAGCGATTAAAGAAGGTGCGACTGTGATCAGACTAGGCTCAGCTATTTTTGGCGCTAGGTAGATACCAAAATGATTAATAACTAAGGATACTAATGTGGACAAACCAAAATTAGCATTTATAGGTGGCGGCAATATGGCTAAAAGCCTTATAGGTGGACTACTAGAGAAAGGCTTCTCATCGAAATGTATCTCAGTTAGTGATCCTGTAGAAAAAAATCTGGCTCAGTTAAGTCATAAGTTTGGTATTGCTACTACTTCAAATAATTCTGTTGCGGCTAGAGACGCTGACTTAATAGTGCTATGTGTTAAACCACAAATACTTGAATCAGTTTGTAAGGGGCTCCAAGTTTCTTTAAATCAAATGCCGCCGGCAATTTCGATAGTTGCTGGTATACCTTTGTCATTACTCAAGAATTGGCTAGGAGAAGATATACCAATCATCAGATGTATGCCTAATACACCCGCACTAGTCCAAAGTGGAGCTGCAGGGATGTTTGCAAATAAAAAGGTTAATCAAAAACTACGTGATCTAGCTGAAGAAATTTTTGATGCTGTTGGTTTATGCTGTTGGCTGGAAAAAGAGGAGGATATAGATCTTGTTACGGCAGTTTCTGGTAGCGGTCCTGCATATTTTTTTCTCTTTATGGAGGCTATGGAAAAAGTAGCTATAGATTTAGGTTTAGATCAAGAAGTTTCCAGAAAATTGATTATACAGACCGCATTAGGCGCAGCAAAAATGGCAGAAGGATCTGATATGAATCCTTCCGAACTTAGATCTTGCGTCACGTCACCAGGTGGGACAACAGAAAAGGCTATTAATGCTTTCCTTGAAGGAGATATTTTGGGGCTATTTAGTAAAGCAATGAATAAAGCTTTAGAAAGAGCTACGGAAATGGCAATAGAAGCTGAAAATAATATCCAACATTAGAGTATAATTTATTTATTGTATACTTCCTTATGAAGAATATAGCCACCACTAACCGGCAAAGAAACCTATGACAACAATGAGCGCAGTGTCTACTTATTTAGTACAAGCCTTGGGGAGTTTTTTTCTTACTCTAGTAATTTTACGTTTTTTATTACAACTAGTTAAAGCAGATTTTTACAATCCTATATCTCTATTTATAGTCAATGCGACCCAATTAGTAAGTAGCCCTATCCGAGCGTTACTACCCGCATTTAGATCCTTTGATGTAGCTAGCTTAGTGCTTGCAGTTCTTGTTCAATGGATAATTATACAGCTCACTTATACTATTAATGCTTTAGGTATAGTAAATTTTTTTATGGCTGTTTCTTGGGGTTTTGTTGGTGTTCTATCAATGATTTTAAACATTTATATGTATGGTCTGCTTGCAACAATTGTTATCAGCTGGATTGCCCCACAGAGCCAACACCCTGCAATTAAACTTACAAATCAAATTATATATCCAGCAATGGAGCCATTTAGAAAAATAATGCCATCACTTGGTATGATAGATTTATCACCTATGCTTTTTTTTATAGTCTTAAACGTGCTCGATTACTTTATATATGGAATAGCAATAAAACTTATGTTGCCATCCCATATAGTAGCTGGCATTTAAATATCTACTATTCCAGTAATGCCTCATTTTGTAGTTTTAATAGATGATTAATACCGCTTTTAGCAAGACCTAACATCTCGTTAAGTTGCTGGTCAGTAAAAGGGGCCGCTTCGGCGGTACCTTGAATCTCAATGAATCCTCCGTCACTGTTCATAACAATGTTCATATCGGTCTCTGCTTTTGAATCTTCATCATAATCTAAATCTAATACAGAGTGTCCCTCAAAAACACCAACCGAGACAGATGCAACCATACCAATGAGTGGATTTTTTTTAATTTTCCCCGCTTGTTGAAGACTCATAAGTGCGTCACTTAGTGCAACACAGGCGCCTGTAATAGAAGCTGTACGTGTGCCTCCATCAGCCTGAATAACATCGCAGTCTATTTTAATAGTGTTTTCTCCCAAGATACTGAGATCAATTACTGCTCTCAAAGAACGGCCTATTAATCTTTGGATTTCCTGCGTCCTTCCAGATTGTTTGCCTCGGCTGGCCTCCCTATTCATTCTTGAATTAGTGGAGCGAGGCAACATACCGTACTCTGCTGTAACCCAGCCTTGTCCTTTTCCTCGCAAGAAATGTGGGACGTTATTTTCTACACTTGCTGTGCATATAACTTTGGTATCACCGAATTCAATAAGAACCGATCCCTCAGCATGTTTAGTAAAGTTTCGCGTAATTTTAACATCACGTAATTGATCTAAAGAACGTCCACTGGGTCGGTTCATATTATTTGCTTCCCTAAAAATGAATGTTTATTTTAACTGATTTATTTCGCTTATGTTCCTTCATGTTAATATATGATGAAATAATTTTATTTTTGAGCGATAGATTCCAGAAATCGGATCTTTATCATTTTCAAAGTAATAATCGGAGGAAGTAAATTAGATGTCTAACACAGGGACACTCTATATAGTTTCGGCACCCTCTGGTGCAGGAAAAACAACTTTAGTTGGAGCTTTATTAAAAAATATGCCCGATATAAAGGCTTCTGTCTCTCATACAACTCGACCAATGAGACCAGGCGAAAAAGAAGGTACCAATTACCATTTCGTAAGTGAAGAAATATTTCTTTCATTAATAAATAAAGAAGACTTTTTGGAGTATGCCCAAGTATTTAACCATTTTTATGGGACATCCAAAGATTGGGTTAGAAAAACCCTATCTGAGGGAATAGATGTAATTCTGGAAATCGATTGGCAGGGTGCTGAACAAATTAGAAGCCTAATACCTGAGAGTAAAAGTATTTTCATTTTACCCCCATCTCTTGGGGCGCTTGAAGAGCGCTTAATAAAACGTGGTCAAGATAATCCCACCGTCATAAAACGCCGTCTTGCTGCTGCGAAAGAGGAAATGTCACACTATATGATGGCTGATTATCTTCTGATTAATGATGGATTTGATGAAACTCTGACTGAGTTCAACTCGATTATATTGCATGAACGCCTAAAGCTTCAGTCTCAAAAACAAAAAAATCTCAATTTACTCAATAGCTTGTTGTCCTAAAACCAGCAATTTTGTACAATATATGGTCACGATTGAGATATTAATTTTTTTACTGAAAATACTAACTAAAACGGACATACATATGGCCAGAATTACTGTAGAAGACTGCTTAAAAAATGTAGACAACCGCTTCGAGCTTGTAATGGTTAGCTCTAAAAGAGCACGTCAAATCGCTTTGGGCGAAAAAGAAGCTTTGGTGCCCTTAGAAAACGATAAACCTACAGTTGTTGCTTTGCGAGAAATTGAGCAAGGCTTTATAACAGCTGATATCTTGATAGAGAAAAAACCAAACGATTTTTCTTTGAAGTCCGAAGTATTAGAGGCTGAAGCAGAAGAGTCTGACTCAGATGATGACACTTCAACTAACGATTCTTCATTAAAAGGCGATGTTTCTACTGAAAATTCGATGACACCGCTTAATACAGTAGAAGTGTAACTAAGTGGAGGAGGTAAAATCTTGGTAACCTCTAAGGTAGCCGAGGCCTTTGGTCAGAAACTCTCCCCATACCTCGAAACAAATCAAGTCTATAGTGTTCTGCAAGCATATAAATTTGCAGAACAATGTCACGAAGGTCAAATTAGACAGACGGGTGAACCATATATAACCCACCCTCTTGCTGTTGCAACAATTCTCGCTGAAATGCATCTAGATCATGAGGGGATAATGGCCGCACTTCTTCATGACGTTCTCGAAGATACGCATGTTAATAAAAAGGAACTTAAGGATCTTTTTGGTAAGACTGTTGCAGATTTAGTCGACGGACTCACTAAGCTCGATGAAATAGAAACGACATCAAGAGCTGAGAGACAGGCAGATAGTTTTCAAAAAATGACTCTTGCTATGTCAAAAGATGTCAGAGTGATGCTTATAAAGTTAGCTGACAGACTCCATAATATGAGAACCCTAAAGAGCTTAAGCCCAGAAAAACGTCGAAGAATTGCACGAGAAACCTTAGAAATTTATGCGCCCATAGCACAAAGATTGGGAATCAATAATGTCAGGGTAGAGTTTGAAGAATTAGGTTTTTCATCCATGTATCCCGTCCGACATAAAAGAATGATGGAGGCCCTCAAGGCTGCACGTGGACCACGTCGCGAAATCGTCAAAGAAATTAAAGATAGTATTGATATCCGACTAGGAAGGGAGTCTATAGCGGCCGAAGTTACTGGTAGAGAAAAACATCTTTGGAGCATCTACCAAAAAATGAAAACAAAGAAAAAATCCTTTCGAGATATTATGGATGTTTTTGCCTTTCGTATCGTTGTTGAATCTGTTGACGACTGCTATCGCACGTTAGGTATTATGCACAATCTCTTTAAACCGGTAGCTGGTGAATTCAAGGACTATATTGCAATACCTAAGGTCAATGGATATCAATCCCTGCATAATATTCTAATAGGCATGCATGGTGTGCTAATTGAAATTCAAATTAGAACAAAAGATATGGATAATATGGCCAATTATGGTATTGCTGCACACTGGCTTTATAAGTCTCAAGAAGAAGGAAATCCAAGAGCTTATAGATGGATTCAGGGTTTATTAGAGATACAAAAGCGGGCAGGCGATTCTCTAGAATTTATTGAACATGTTAAAACAGATTTATTTCCAGACGAAGTTTATGTGTTTACAACTCAAGGTGAAATTATTTCTCTTCCTCAAGGTGCTACGCCAGTTGACTTTGCTTATGCAGTTCACACCGGTCTAGGTAATACCTGTATCGCCTGCAAAAGTAACGGTCAATTGATCTCTCTTTCGGAAAGGCTTGAAAGTGGAGTTAGAATTGAGATTATTACAGCTAAAGATGCCCAACCAAATCCATCTTGGCTAAATTTCGTGGTGACGGCTAAAGCTCGGAGTGGAATTCGGCATTTTCTTAAGCATCAACAGCATGAGGATTCTGTTATCTTAGGAAAAAATCTCCTCGATAGAGCTCTTGGTAGTTTTGGTACAAACTATAAAAGTATCCGAAAATCATGGATTAAAAGAGCTTTAAAAGAAACGGGCTGCACTAAATTTGAAGACGTGCTGCAACAAATTGGTCTAGGTGACAGAATGGCATATGCATTAGCTAATCTCATGGCTCCTCCATCCATGCGAAAAGATACCATACCCGAAAAATTCGAATCACCCATTATGATCGATACAAGGGAAGGTTTAGTTATAAACTATGCTCGTTGCTGTCATCCTATACCTGGCGATTCTATATTAGGTCATCTCAGTCCCGGCAAAGGACTTGTTGTCCATATAGATGTCTGCAAAAACCTTGACGAAATACGTACTAATAAAGAGAAGTGCATACCTCTCAATTGGTCTACTAAAATCAAGGGTGACTTTGCAGTAGCATTAAAGGTTGAATTAGCATCAGAGAGGGGTATCGTTGCTTCGCTAGCTTCGCGTATTTCAGAGACAGAGGCCTCGATACTAAAAATTCAAACAGAAGAAAGGGACGGTTTCTCCATAATTATAGATTTATTAATTGAGGTAAAAAGTCGACTTCATTTGTCTCAAGTCATCAAGCGCATCAGAATTTTAAAACAAGTACAACGGGTATACCGAACAACAAGTTAATATAGGGCATCCATATGATTAATAAGGCCATCATAAATACAGAGAAAGCTCCTGCAGCTATTGGAACTTACTCGCAAGCAATTAAGGTCAATAATACTGTATATTTATCTGGCCAAATCCCACTTGACCCCAAATCTATGAAGCTGGTGGAAGGTGGGATTGAGTCTGAAATAAATCAAGTTTTCAGTAATCTGGCTGCTGTATGCCAAGCAGCCGGAGGTGACTTAAAAAATATAGTGAAATTAAACGTGTACCTAACCGACCTGAGTAATTTTTCTATAGTCAATACTATTATGGCGACACATTTTCAGGAGCCCTATCCAGCAAGAGCCGCAATTGGTATTAGTAAGCTGCCAAAGGAAGCTGATGTAGAAATGGATGCAATTATGGTAATTTAAAAGTAGAGTTATGTTCTGACAACAAGGGCGTATACCCTTTTTTAAAATTTGGAAAAATAAAATTATATCCACTATCTTTTATTAATTTGTTGCTACATCTTCGATTAACGTTCTTGTTATCTATGTTTTTAACAATTTCATTATTCTCTTTAGTTTTTACTCGCATATGCTTAGCCAACCAGCTTTGTATTTCATAAGCCGAAACTGGCTGATTATCAGTTCCAATGTATAGATTAGATATATGTTTTTTTTGTGCATACAGCTCAAGTATATGGGTTATGATGCCGGCGCAATCTTCAACATGAATTCTATTTGTCCAAGATATAGGATACTTAGGTGCAATATTTCCCTCTTTAATATGATTCAACAATCTTCCTCGACCTGGACCATATATGCCAGAAAAACGTACTATGACTGACTTCATTAATATACTGTTATCCATGATTAATTCTTCGGAAATGGATTTAACTAAATTCTCAGCCTCTAATAGCCTCTTTCCCCTATATGATTTTGCAGAAGCTACTGATGATTCATCCACCCATTCACCGCAGGACTGACTATAAACACCTGTGCTTGATATCCATATAATTAATTGTGGGCGATATGATGTTTTCTTTAGAGTCGATTTCAAAACATTAGCACCAGTGACATAACTATCTAAATACCCTTGGTCACTCATAGAGTCAGGAGTTAAAGTGACAACAATAACATCAACATTTGAATTATCTAATATAGATAAAAAATTTTTGTTATCACATAGGTCTCCCTTTATCACTTCTATATCTGATGGTAAAGCAGACGGTTTTCTTCGCATTGCAAGTGTTTGCCAATGATCGTTTAAGCCATTATCAGAAAGCATTCGGATTGCCCGAACGCCGATATCTCCGCAACCAGCAAACAAGACTTTCAATTAGCTTTCCTTTTATGATTTATTTTCGCTATTATTATAAATGAAAGATCATAAATAACCTTAACTGAATTGTTTCTATAAACCTATTTATCTAGCTGTGATTTACCATATATGAACAGTCCAAATCTTGACCAACTTCATGTATCGACTCTCAACGGAGTTGGGGCTCAAATCTCATCAAAATTATCCAAATTAGGGATTTATACCGTACAAGATTTAGTGTTTCATTTACCACTTCGGTATATTGATAGAACACAAATATCTCCCATCGGAACACTACAAACCAATCAAGAAGTTGTTATTGAAGGTGAGATCATTGGATCTGAAGTGGTTTACGGTCGACGCAGGAGCTTACTTTGTCGATTAGAGGATAGAACCGGAAGTATAGGTTTACGTTTCTTTCATTTTAATAATTCCCTTCAGGGGTGCTTGAAAAAAAATACTTTTTTAAGATGTTATGGTCAAACCAAAATTGGTAGTTCAGGAATCGAGATATACCACCCAGAATATCAATTTATTGACCCGAACAAGCCTATGTCTCTTCAGGATAATTTGACGGGTATTTATCCAACTACTCAAGGTATCTCTCAACAAAGAATGAGGAATATAGTGTTACAGGCACTAGTTTTCTTGGATACAGGCAAGCTAGAGGAACTTCTACCTAATATATTGGAAAAAATACCACTCAAAAACGAACTAAAATTCATTCATCAGCCACCTAGTGATACTCCAATTGAAGAATTGATTAAAGGGGAACACCGCGCGCAACAACGCTTAGCTTTTGAAGAGTTACTGGCACACAATCTTAGCTTATTGAAACTTCGCCAATCAATACAACAAAGGGGGGGTCCAATTCTTAAAAAGAATAATCTACTGTATCAAAGATTCTTAAATTCTTTACCATTTGTACTTACTACTGCACAGAACAGGGTTAGTTTAGAGATTCAAAACGATTTAAATAGCTCGATACCCATGCTTCGACTTCTTCAGGGTGATGTTGGATCTGGCAAAACGGTTGTTGCAGCAATAGCAGCACTTCAGTGTATAGCTAATGGAAAACAGTGCGCTTTGATGGCCCCTACTGAAATTTTAGCAGAACAACACCTTTCATCTTTTAAGGATTGGTTGAATCCACTTGGAATAAAGTTAGGTTGGCTTTCAGGAAAAATGAAAGGCAAAGCCAGAATGCAGCAGCTAGATGCTATAAAAGATGGTTCAGCTCAAATCGTTATAGGAACACATGCGCTATTTCAAGATGAGGTTTGTTTTCACAACCTAGCTTTAACTATTATAGATGAACAACACCGATTTGGTGTACATCAGAGACTTGCCCTAAAAGAAAAAAGGGGTGGTAGCGGACAGGTCCCACATCAGCTGACAATGACAGCGACACCAATTCCTAGAACACTAGCTATGACCGCATATGCTGACCTAGACTTCTCTATTATTGATGAAAGTCCCCCCGGTCGTTCACCGGTCAATACAGTTGTTATGTTAGATAAGCATCGGGAGAAAGTGATTGATCGGATACAGTATGCTTGCGCTAATAGCTGTCAAGCATACTGGATATGTACGCTCATTCAAGAATCAGATATTCTGGAAGCACAGGCAGCTGAGGTAACAGCAAAAGAACTTCACCTATTGCTTCCAAAATTAAAAATTGGATTAGTGCATGGGAGACAGAAGCCAGATGAGAAATCTTCCACAATTGCAGCCTTCAAGTCTGGAAAAATTCAATTACTAGTTGCTACCACGGTAGTTGAAGTGGGTGTTGATGTACCAAATGCAAGCTTAATGATAATCGAAAATCCGGAACGGCTCGGGCTTGCACAACTTCACCAACTGAGAGGTAGAGTAGGGCGCGGAGAAAAAGAAAGTCACTGTGTATTATTATATAGCCCACCTTTATCAAGAAATAGCAGTGAAAGACTAAAAGTTATGAGGCAAACAAATGATGGATTTAAAATAGCCGAAATGGATCTTAAGCTTCGTGGAGCAGGGGAGGTTCTTGGAACTAGACAAACAGGTGAAATGTCATTTAGGATCGCAGACTTACAGAGAGACGCTCACTTAATATCCGAAGTACAAAAAATAGCTCAATTGCTTCTATCTGAATACCCATCAAGCGTTGAACTTCTTATACAAAGGTGGCTTGGTAGTGACGAACAATATGGACAGGTATAGTGTGTAATATAAAAAATGTAAATACAGGTTAAAATAGAATTTTGTTGCACAATATATAATTATAGGCAAAACATTGACTGCTGCTAAAAAATCTAAACAAATATTTATATATGAGCCTAACTGGCAGGCATATAAAAGAACTCCCAATATCGCTTTTTCAGAGAATATGAGGGATTGGCTTCTTGACAGGGGATCCTTAACACGACGGTTAATAAAACTAAGTGGGGGAAATTTTCACGTAAAAGTTCTAAAGCAAAATATCTCTACTCCAACATTATCGGAAACTAGGACCTTAAAAATTCCTCTTCGCCAAAAGGCACTCATCAGACAAGTTTTTCTATATTGCCGTAATGAGCCACTGGTTTATGCACGAAGTGTAATTCCACTAGGAACTCTGACTGGAAAATTAAGATATTTACAGAACCTCCAAAATAGACCACTGGGGGCTCTTTTATTTAAAGATGCGGCTATGGAGCGGGGGATCATAGATATTGGTTCAACAAAAATTAACCCTCACTCTTATCATAAGTTTGTTACTACAAATAATTCAGAAATATGGGGTCGTCGCTCTTTATTTTATATTAATAAAAAACCTCTTTTAGTTAGTGAACAATTTATGCCGGCATTTCAAAGCATCATAGAACACAAGTAATTTTAACGAGATTTTTTAATAACTTTCACTATTGATGACTATATGTATAGTTTAAAAATACAACATTTTAAAGAAAAAATTCCTTTTTATATAAAGCTGACGAGGCTTAATAAACCAGTTGGAATTTTATTGCTCCTGTGGCCAACTTTGTGGGCTTTATGGCTATCAAGCAATGGAATACCGAGCATAAAAACACTTTTAATTTTTATATTTGGTGTAGTAATTATGCGCTCAGCAGGTTGCGTAATTAACGATTTTGCCGACCGAGACATAGATGGCTATGTCAAGCGAACAAATAGTCGCCCTATTCCTAATGAAGAGATTAGCCCAACAGAAGCAATTATCATCTTCTTATTTCTTTCAATACTAGCTCTCTCGTTAGTTTCTTTTACAAATACACTAACTTTAAGGCTTTCATTTGCAGGTGCTTTTTTAGCGTCAATTTATCCATTTATGAAGAGGTACACAAATCTACCTCAGATTTTTTTAGGCGCTGCATTTGCTTGGAGTGTACCTATGTCTTTTGCAGCTGTGACAAACAAAATAGATGACGGGTCATGGTTCCTATATATGGCAGTTGTTATTTGGGCGGTAACTTATGATACTTTTTATGCTATGGCTGATAGGGCAGACGATTTGAAAATTGGTATTAAGTCGACAGCTATACTATTCGGCGAAATGGATTTACGTATCACTGCATGCTTACAATTATTGGTTCTGATACTACTTACTATGACTGGTGAATATTTTGAACGTGGTATATGGTTCTATATATCTTTAGTATGTGTTGCTACTTTGTTCATTTACCAACAATATATAATACGTAACAGAGAACCAGTTAATTGCTTAAGTGCTTTTGTTAATAACAACTATGTTGGATTGATTATTTTTATTGGTTTGGTTTTAGACTACCAGTTATCCTGATAAAAAATTAACGATAGTAATTCTTTCTGACGGAAGACATCAAGTAATGCTACGAAAAATTTAGGGTGGTTATACTATGAGTGATAAAACTATCTTAGTTGTAGATGACGAATCTTCGATACGCGAGATGATTACAACATCACTTGAAATTGAAGGTTTTAGTGTTTTGCAAGCCGAAAATGCTAAGAATGCTCACGTAATGATTTTAGATAAAAAGCCAGATTTAATTCTGCTGGATTGGATGATGCCAGAAACTTCAGGAATTGAGCTTATGAGGCGCCTAAAAAGAGATGAAATAACAAAAGATATTCCAATTATAATGCTCACTGCTCGAATCACAGAAGATAATATGGTGCAAGGGCTAGAATCAGGAGCTGACGACTACATATCGAAACCATTCTCACCAAAAAACCTAAACGCTCGGATCAAAGCAATATTGAGACGTTTTGAAACTGAAGATGCTGAGCAGATAATAGAGGTCGATCAATTAAAATTTGATCCCATCAGTCACCTTGTCACTATATCTGATGAAGTCATCAATCTTGGACCTACAGAATTTAAATTATTAAAATTTTTTTTAATGCACCAGAACAGAGTATATTCACGTGACCAAATAATAGACCATGTATGGGGGCAAAATATATATGTGGATGAGCGCACAATTGATGTACATATCAGGCGACTTCGTAAAGCGATCATGGTTGATAAGCATGATCGCTTAATACAGACTATTAGGGGTTCAGGTTATCGCTTTTCTTCTAATATCACCGAACAAAGTGAGGATTAAATTTTGCATAGAGGACTGGAAACAGAAATACAATTAATCTCACTATTGTCTCTTCTAGCATTAATTATTGGACTTGCGACTGGCTACTTACTATACACAATATTGATAGTTTTTTTTCTATATATTATTTGGGTATTTTTGAATTTCTTAAAAGTTTATAAATGGATCGAGGGGGGCTGTAAGTTGGTACCTCCAGATGTAACTGGTATTTCGGCAGATATGGCAAACAGCTTATATCGTATGCAACAAAAAAACGAAAGAGCTGATAGAAGGCGTAAAAATCTATCTGATCGAGTTGGCCAGGTAACCTCTGCGCTTCCAGACGCTATCATAACTCTTTCACCTGAGAGGATGTTAAGGTGGTGGAATCCCTCGGCTATAAAAATACTAGGCTTTAAAGACAATGATAAAGGTCAATCTATAGTCAATATAGTACGTGACCCAAGATTTGTAGCCTTTATTGAAAAACCAAATCTCTCAGCACAACTTGAGTTGAAGGCAGCACATGATCCAAGCAGAACTGTTATGTTCAGTGCTACTACATTTGGCGAAGGCGAGATAATTTTGGTTGCGCGAGACATAACTCGGCTTAAACATTTGGAACAAATGCGACAAGATTTCTTAGCAAATATTTCTCATGAGTTGCGAACGCCGCTAACAGTTTTGTCGGGCTATACAGAAACTCTAATGGATAATACAAAGAGTGTTCCAGATACTTGGGTTAAAGCGTTATCACAAATACAAGAGCAAACGAATCGGATGATTTATCTAGCTGATGATTTAGTGATGCTCTCACAACTTGAATCAACAACCGTACCTGTTCCGAAAACACCCATTGATTTGGAAAAATTGCTATTACAGATTTCTAGTGACGCTAAAATTGTCAGTGAGAATATTTTTCCTGGGAAGCCAAATATAATTTCACTTGATTTAGAGCAAGATATTCAGCTCACGGGTGACCAGAAAGAGCTATATAGTGCATTTTCCAATTTAATATTAAACGCTATCAAGCACAATCCTATTGGAACATCAGTTAGTATAAGGGCCTATCATGCAAATAACTCTGTTGTAGTAGAAATTTCTGATGACGGTTGCGGTATAGACTCCCAGCACATTTCCAGGCTAACAGAGCGTTTTTATCGCGTTGACCAAAGCCGCTCTTCAGAAACTGGTGGTACTGGACTAGGGCTTGCGATAGTAAAACATATTTTAATTCGACACGGTGGAGTACTAAAAATAAAAAGTAAACTTCGTCAGGGTACCTCCTTTCAATGTAACTTTTCGACAAAACGTCACTTAAGCGGCAAGAGTTAGCACTTGGAAATAAAAATATTACAGTCAATTGATGAATGTTCCTCAAAGATTTGGGACTCATTATTCAGCTCTAATTACCCGTTTCTCAAACATGGTTTTATTTCTCTACTCGAATCTTCTGGAAGTGTATCTGATGCAACTGGGTGGACTCCTAAGCATATTTTATTAGAACAGGATGGTTCTCCAATTGCAGCTATGCCACTTTATTTAAAGAATCATTCATCTGGAGAGTATGTGTTTGACCATTCGTGGGCAAATGCATATCACCAGCATGGTATTAAATATTACCCTAAGCTAGTCACTGCAATACCCTTCACGCCTGTAACTGGACCTCGTATAGGTGTTGCTGATGGAATAAATCCGGATTTAATTGAACAAGTGCTCTTAAAAAACATACAGTCTCTTGCAAAAAAATGGGGGGCTTCCAGCTGGCATATACTATTTCCGCGATATGAACTCCTTAGTAGTATATTTTCACAATCGTTAATGAAGCGTGTTGGGGTTCAATTCCACTGGAAGAACAACAATTATAGAAATTTCGACGATTTTATCAGCACGTTCGCATCCAGAAAAAGAAAAAATCTTTTAAAAGAACGCCGAAAATCAACTAAAAATATTAATATTACCCGTTTAATAGGAGAAGAGATTACACCGGATTGGTGGGAATTTATGTGCTCGATGTATCATCAAACATATTTAAAAAGAAACGGTACAAATGGATACCTTACACAAAAATTTTTTGAAGATATTGGCAGCATTCTCGGATCTCAAATAATGCTATCTGTAGCAGAAGGAAGAGGTAGAAATGCTGGAGAGAAAATTGCTGCCGCACTATTCTTTTTTGATGATAATGGTCTTTATGGTCGTTACTGGGGATGTAATGCAGAATATGAATTTCTTCATTTCGAACTTTGTTATCATCAGGGTATAGAATTTGCGATCGAGAAAAATTTATCTTATTTTGATGCGGGGGCACAAGGTGAACATAAAATTTCAAGGGGATTTGTGCCAATAGAAGTTTATTCTTCTCATTGGATTAAACATCCAGATTTCTCCGATGCAATACAAAAATTTTTAGGCCAAGAAGAAATTCATATCAAGGAATATATAGATCTTGCTTCAAAAAAACTTCCTTATAAGTGAATTAATTTTTCTACTCGTGTTTCCATACCAATAGCTGATTATTTGCGGGCATGGAGTAATCCTCTATCAATTTTAACCCTGCACCAGCTGCGAGTTTAGTCAGTGCTTCAAAATCTCTTATGCCCTGATGAGAGAAATTATTTTTAAGGACGAGATCAAATTCTTGATTGCTTCGACTTGTAAATTTTCCGCCATACTTAAAGGGTCCATAGATAATAAAAATCCCACCGGGGGCTAATATAGTATGCAAGCGCCCAAAAAAATTAACTAAAGCTGACCAAGTCAAAATGTGGCAAGTATTTGCTGTAAATAATCCATCAACTAAGCTATTTGTCCATTTTGTAGAATTAGCATCAAATACTAATGGGCTGCGTACATTTGAGGCTGAACTGCTTTCAATCCAAGCGTTGATAGTATGGTGATTACATGGAAGATCTGACGTATACCAAACAAGATGTGGAAGATTTGAAGAAAAAAAAACTGCGTGTTGCCCAGTGCCACTTCCTATTTCCAATACATTATGCGTATTAGAAAATATTTTAGTAAGTCGATTTAATATTGGTTGACGATTATTTTCGCAGGCCTGGGAGAATGCTTTTTTTAATGCCATATAATATTTATTCCATCATTTTTCTTGTAAAAATCCATTCATTTTTTGTTGATTCAGAACTATCGAACTTATATCCACCCATATCAAACGATTTTATTTCCTCAGGATCTTGAGTCTGATGCTGTATGATATAGCGGCTCATCATACCTCTAGCTTTTTTCGCAAAAAAACTAATAATTTTGTATTTATCGTTTTTCCAATCTTTGAATATAGGGGTCACTATTCTCGCATCAAGTAAATCTGATTTGACAGCCTTGAAATATTCTTTGGAAGCCAAATTTACAACCACGTCACATTTATCTTTATCGAGCGTTTGGTTAAGTTTACTCGTAATCTTGGTTCCCCAAAATTCATACAAATCTTTACCGCGAGTCGTTTTGAAATTAGTGCCCATTTCTAATCTATAAGGTTGCATCAGATCCAAAGGGCGCAGCAAGCCGTATAAGCCTGATAATATTCTTATATGATTTTGTGACCAATTAAGTTCTTTTAACGAGAGACTCTCAACATCAAGACCATTGTAAACATCGCCCTTGAAAGCAAAAACTGCTTGTTTAGCATTATCAAGATTAAACTCTGAGTCCCAACTTAAATAACGAGAAAAATTAATATTTCCTAATTTGTCGCTGATGTTCATTAAGCTAGAAATTTGTTGTGGGTTAAGTTGCTTTAGCTGATCGATTAGCTCGGCGGAGTCATTAGCAAAAACCGGTAAACTATAATCATTAGTTGCCGGAGGTGTAATATAATCCAAAGTTTTTGCGGGGGAAATAATGACCAACATAAAAAAACCTATATCACCAAATCAAGTGGAATTAACCTTTTTCGAACTGCGTTTATAACGATCATTGATTCTATCAATTGCTTTTGTATACTGAATCTTAAGATCTTCAGCACTAGAAATATTTATGTCAAGATCATTAAGCAATCCATCTGTCATATTATAAATCCAGCCATGTATCGTAACTTTTTGTCCTTGTGACCAAGCATCTGAAACGATACTAGTTTTTGAAACATTGGCTACCTGCTCAATAACATTTAATTCGCATAGCTGATCAATAATTTTTTCTTGGTTATTATCTTTTTCTATGCTGCCACGATGCAGATTTTGTACATTGTCTACATTGAGCAACCAGTTATCAACTAGCGTTCCGAGCTTTTGGTTTTTTACAGACGCAGTAATTCCCCCGCAACCATAATGACCACAAATAATTACATGCTTAACCTTTAAATCTGTAATAGCATATTGAATTACAGACAAACAATTAAGATCATCATGAACTACTAAGTTAGCAACATTTCTATGAACGAAAAGCTCGCCTGGCATTAAGCCAATGATCTCATTAGCCGGTACTCTGCTGTCTGAGCATCCTATCCATAAATAATCTGGCGCATGTTGCAAAGAGAGTCTTTGAAAAAAAGCAGGGTCATCTTTTTTTACTTTTTGTGCCCATGCTACATTGTTAATGAATAACTCTTTCACTATTAAAACTCCAGATTTTAATTGCTAATATCATAACTCAAATCTACAGAAAACTGATATAAGATAAATTAATCATTCCAATTTCGATATAGAGGCTTTTAATAAATACTAAACATGTGGTCAAAAATTTATTGTATATATAATGATAATGTACTGATTATCTTATATCTCTACCTTGAACAAGATACACAACTTGTTCACAAATATTCTTGGCATGGTCGCCCACACGCTCAAGTGACTTGAGAACCCAAAGGACGTTCATAGAGCGAGATATACTTCGTGGATCTTCCATCATAAAAGTAATTGTTTCACGTATAGCAGTTCTGTAGTCTTTATCCACCTGCTCATCTTGAAGCATAGTTGAAATTGCAGAGTCAGCATCAAATCTTGAAAATGCGTCTAGACAATCTCTAAGCATTTTACGGACACAGCTCCCAATATGTCTTACTTCTTGGTAGCCTCGGGGATGTCCTTCCTCAGTCAACTTAATAGCCATTTTTGCAATTTTTTGAGCTTCATCTCCAATGCGTTCTAGATCTCTTATTGTTTTACTAACTGCCATTACTAAACGTAAATCTGTAGCAGCGGGCTGTCGACGCGCAATGAGGGTTATACATGTCTCGTCGATGTCTTTTTCCATTTCATCAATTTTATTTTCGGTGGAAATAATATGTTCAGCAAGCTTACTATCTGCATTTATCACTGACGCAATAGAATCTTCAAGCTGTTTCTCTACTAAACCACCCATGGCGAGCATCGCTGTTTTGATATCCTCGAGATCTTCGTTAAATTTTTTTGAAATATGTTTATCTAGCTTTAAATTATCCATAATTGTTTTAGGTTTCTCTATTGGTCCAACTGTCATTATTACCCTCCAAATTAAATAATCTACCCATCAACCAATACGCCCGGTTATATATGATTCTGTTAACTGATGTGTTGGTGCCGTAAATATTTTTTCTGTATCGTTAACTTCTACTAAGTGCCCCAAGTGAAAGTATGCCGTTCGATTCGAAACTCGAGCTGCCTGTTGCATAGAATGAGTTACAATAGCAATAGTATAATTTTCTGATAACTCGGCAATCAATTCCTCTATTTTAGCAGAAGCAATCGGATCCAGTGCAGAGCATGGTTCGTCCATCAAAATAACCTCTGGACTTATTGCAATTGCTCTTGCTATACATAGTCTTTGCTGTTGACCACCTGAAAAACCTGTACCAGGTTGATCAAGGCGCTCCTTTACCTCCTCCCACAAGCCTGCTCTAGTAAGGCTTTGCTCAACAATTTCATCTGTTTCGGCGCGACTGCTAACTAGTCCATGCAATCTTGGTCCATATGCGACATTATCATAAATTGATTTAGGAAAAGGGTTAGGTTTTTGAAAAACAATGCCCACTTGTGCTCTCAATGCAACAGGATCCATTGAATCTGAATAAATATTTTGGTGGTCTAAAGTAATCGTTCCAGCAACCTTACAGCTCTCAATAGTGTCATTCATCCTGTTCAAACATCTTAGAAATGTCGATTTACCGCAGCCTGAAGGTCCAATCATTGCGATTACTTCATGTTTTCCAATATCCAAGGATAAATCATATATGGCCTGTTTATCATTATAAGAAACATTAAGATTTCTAACAGACATTTTTGGATTCTCTATCAATGGCACACCAACTGTTCCATCTGAATAATCAGCTTCTTCATCATTGTTTTTAATTGTACTCATAATAATTTTTAATCCCTACATCCATCGACGCTCAAGGCGTTTGCGCAAAACTACAGCCACTGTATTCATTATTATCAAAAATGCCAGCAATACCATGATCGCAGCTGATGTTTTTTCTACAAAAGCTCTTTCTGGGCTATCTGCCCAAAGAAAAATCTGAACAGGTAATGCTGTAGCTGGATCATTAAATCCCGTTGGAACGTCTACAATAAACGCTACCATACCAATCATCAATAAAGGGGCCGTTTCACCCAAAGCTCTTGCCATTCCGATTATTGCTCCAGTTAGCATTCCGGGCATTGCCAGAGGTAACACATGGTGCAAGACAACTTGCATAGGAGAAGCGCCCACTCCGATAGCAGCTTCACGTATTGACGGCGGAACTGACTTGATAGCTGCTCTGCTTGAAATGATTATTGTTGGTAAAGTCATCAGTGTTAGAACTAAACCACCCACAAGTGGTACTGAACGAGGTACATCGAAAAAATTAATAAAAACTGCTAAGCCTAATAATCCAAAAATTATAGATGGAACAGCTGCAAGATTATTAATATTAACTTCGATGAAATTAGTCCATCTATTACGAAGTGCAAATTCTTCGAGGTAGACCGCAGCCGCAACACCCAATGGAAAAGCAAGAATTATCGTAATAAGTAGTGTATAGAAAGAACCCATAGCGGCTCCACGTATTCCAGCTAACTCTGGCTCTCGAGAGTCTCCCTTGAAAAAAAAGTTTGAGTTAAAGCGTGTCTCTACTTCGCCAGATTCAATTAAGCTTTGCAGCCAAGTCTCCTTATTCTTTGTCATTCTTCCTTTAAAAGGACCTTCTTTATTTTCAAGACTCTTAAAATATGTATCTACATCATCATCGGCTATCAGCCATAAGTTAACTGTAGTATTTAATAGGTTTGGGTTTTCCTTTAATTGGTCACGTATAGTATAGCCAGCTCCATTGCTAACTAAACTATAAAGCTCTCGTTTATTTTTTCGGCCACCAACATCCATAAACCTTTGTCTTAAGCCAGCCTTTACAGCACCATGGAAGTCACCTAAAGCCATTTGAGAAAAGTTACTTGGGTCACTTACACCCAATATATCTTCATCGTAAGTTACATTAAGATTGATATAAGTTAACTGGAAAGCTTTATAGCCTTTGCTGGTGATGTCAGAAAATAACAAAAAGACACACATCAATCCAAATGTGATAGCAGTAGCACCATATAATCGGAATCGTGTTTCTGCATGATGGCGTTTTTTTAAGCCTGACCGAATTTTTTCTTCACGCGCTGCTGTAGATAGGCTAGTCATACTGCTCCCTATATTTATTCACAATACGCAGTGCTAAAAAATTTAATGCCAAAGTTACAACAAATAACATTAACCCCAAGGCAAAAGCTGCAAGTGTTTTGGGACTATCGAACTCTTGATCTCCAACTAGCAAGGTAACAATTTGTACTGTCACTGTGGTTACAGTTTCTAGTGGGTTAATAGTCATTTTTGCTGCTAAACCTGCTGCCATGACTACAATCATTGTTTCTCCGATAGCACGAGAAACTGCGAGCAAAACTCCTCCAACTATTCCAGGCAATGCAGCTGGAAAAATGACTTTTTTAATTGTCTCAGATTTAGTTGCCCCCAAGCCTAAAGAGCCATCTCTAAGACTTTGTGGAACTGCAGTTATAACATCATCTGCTAGAGAAGAGACGAATGGTATTATCATTACCCCCATTACAAGCCCGGCAGACAGTGCACTTTCTGACGATATTTCTAATCCAATAGTTGCGCCATGCTCTCGTAGGAAGGGAGTAACAGTTAAGGCTGCGAAGAATCCATATACTACGGTTGGGATTCCTGCCAAAATTTCAAGCACTGGCTTAGCAAAATTTCTCACGACAGGTTTAGCATATTCTGCTAAATAAATCGCAGACATCAAGCCAGCCGGAACTGCTATACACATTGCAATAAAAGAAATTAAGAGGGTGCCCACGAATAGTGGTATAGCACCAAAACTTCCAGTTGATCCAACTTGATCTGAGCGAATAGCCATTTGTGGGCTCCACTCAGTGCCTAATAAAAAGTCACTTGCCGGTACTAGCTGAAAAAACCTTATTGCCTCAAATAATACTGAAAGAAC
>Ga0209634_1000072_pt1 | contig 92098 bp, 90 predicted proteins | sample LinPmetageLP40_FD_184043 | JGI IMG/M metagenome (GOLD analysis project Ga0209634, IMG submission 184043) | Marine viral communities from the Pacific Ocean - LP-40 (SPAdes) (version 2) | ecosystem: Environmental > Aquatic > Marine > Oceanic | place: Pacific Ocean | collected 2010-08-26
GACCGATTAGGCCATATTGACCAAAGGCGAACCCAGAGGCGGATGGACGTGATGTCTATGAAGCCAAGGAATCTCTCTGCAGTGCTGCATTGACGCGGAGGTGGATCCTGGCCGTGAAACCGCCTCTTCGCACCCCCGGACGCAGGTTCCCGGTGAAGACACTATCGACGATCCACCACCCCCCAATTTGAATCACTCAGAAATAAACCGGCTCTCCATTTCGACTTCCTGTCTACGCATAAGCTTCCAGGCGGTTTCCATATGATCAGTCATGATGGCGCGGGCGGTTTCGCCATCGCCATCGCGCAGCGCTCGGACAAGTGCTTGCTGATGGTCGCGGCCCTGCTTCCACAGTTCAGCATTGGGTAAAGAATAGAGGCGCCGATAAACCGTCAGGTCTGACAGAAGGTTGACCATGAAGTCGATGACAAACCCGAGCAGCGGGTTTCTCGCCTGTTCCGCCAGGATGGCGTGGAACCGTAGTGAAGCCACATGCTGAGCACGTTCCTCGTCTATGTTGGTCGCTGGTTTGGAGTATTCTGCGATGTTTTCTTCAAGCTGACGCAATATGTCCTCAGGCAGCTTTCCTGCGAGTGAGGCGGCAAGTTCCGGTTCGAGCGTCAGCCGCAATTGGTAGATGTCACCGATGGTCAGATCCTTGAAGTAGAAGTAGTTGCCCAAGAGCGCCTTGGCGCGTTGGCGACTGACTTCGTGCACGAAACTGCCGCCGCCCGGGCCAGTGCGGGTCTTAATCAGGCCCTGCGCTTCAAGAATGCGCATGGCCTCGCGGATGGTGCCTTTCGACATATTGAACCGCTCGATCAACTCGGCCTCGCCTGGCAGACGGTCTCCGCCCTGGAGACCCTGTTCGACGACCCAGTCCTTGATCGCCTCGGCGACCTGAACGGGTCGGCTGAGCTTGATGTCAGTCGTCGAGCGGGTGGTGACAAGCGGCAAGTTGGTCTTCTCCCATCGGTTTCAGTTCCGGTTCCTGCGTTCGGCACAGATCGGTCGCGCGCGGACAACGACCGGCAAAGGCGCAGCCCGGCGGCGGGTTCAGTGGGTCGGGAAGCTCGGATCCTTTCTGCTCGGGCGCGGTCAGCGGGCGGCCGACCACCGGTGCACTGTCTGCCAGCAGTTTTGTATAGGGATGGCGAGGGCTTGCGAAGATGGTCTCGGCTTTGCCGATTTCGACCACCGCGCCGAAATAGAGCACGACGACTCGTTCACTGACTGCCTCGACCACAGCCAGATCATGGGTGATAAACAAATAGGTTAGGCCGAACTTCAACTTGAGGTCTGCGAGCAGGTTCAGCACTTGGGCCTGAATCGAGACATCCAGAGCCGAGACCGGTTCATCAAGGATGATGATCCGCGGGTTCGCGGCCAGAGCCCGCGCGATGCCGATCCGTTGTGCCTGCCCGCCCGAAAATTCGTGCGGATAGCGGTCGAGGAATTCCTCGCGGAGGTTCACGGATGCAAATATCTCGGCAATGCGCGCATCGCGTTCGGGCTTTGCCATGCCATGAAGCCGCTTCAGGGGGGCTTCGATGACCTGCCGAATGGTCTTGCGCGGGTTCAAGCTGCTTTGCGGATCTTGAAATACGTATTGGATCAGCTTGCCGAACTCTGCCGGGTCGGCGTTGTCGAGAGCTTTGCCTTCGATCTCGATCGTGCCTTCCGTCGGCTCCAGCAATCCAACCAGCATCCGCGCGAGTGTCGACTTGCCGCAGCCTGATTCACCTACGACACCGAGGGTTTCGCCGGATTCGACTTGAAACGACATCGGCCGCACCGCGCGCACTCCGGGCGCGATCGACCCGAACAGCGGTTTCTTCAGCGCGAAAGTCTTGGCCAGATGTTCAACTCTGAGTGCAGGCATCACAACGCCTCCTCAGGAAAGAGGCATCTGACGGCGCGCGGCATCGGGCCTTGCAGCGGAATGTCCCCTTTTCGGCAGCTTTCCTGCGCCTTGTCACAGCGCGGGGCAAAAGCGCAACCCGACGGCAGATTGTCCACCATAGGTGGCAGGCCCGGAATGGCGGCCAATACGCGACGGCCGCCGCCCAACTCGGGCACACAGGCGATCAGCCGCTTGGTATAAGGATGCGCCGGTGCATCCAGCACGACCTGCGTCGGTCCTTCTTCCACGATCCGGCCCGCATACATCACCGCCACCCGGTCACAAAGCTGCGCCACCACACCGAAATCATGAGTGATGAAGATGATCGCCAGCCCCCTGTCGCGCCGCAGGTCATCAAGTAGTGACAGGATCTGCGCCTGGACTGTGACATCCAGCGCCGTGGTGGGTTCGTCGGCGATGATAACGTCCGGCTCATTGGCAAGCGCCATGGCGATACCCACCCGCTGTCGCATTCCGCCTGACATCTCGTGAGGGTAGTTCTCGACCCGGCTTTGTGCGTTGGGAATGCGTACGTCTTTCAAGAGTTGGATCACGCGCCTGCGTGCCTCGGTATTGCTGATCTTGTGGTGCGATTGGATCGCCTCGGCAAGTTGCTGCCCGACGCGATAGAGCGGGTGCAGGGTGGAAAGCGGATCCTGAAATATATAGGCTACCCTGTCGCCACGTTTCTGACGGAGGGTTTCGTAAGGTGCACCAATCAGGTCCTCGCCCTGAAAGCGCACCGCGCCGCCGGTGATCACGCCGGGAGGAGACGCGACCAGGCTCATGACTGACAGCGCTGTGACCGATTTACCCGAGCCCGACTCGCCGATGATGCCCAGACATTCACCAGGTTTGACTGCAAGCGATACGCTGCCCACGGCGCGATAGTTGCGTTTGCCCACGTGAAACTGGGTTTGTAGATCCTGAATGGCCAGCAGGTCGTCGGTTGCGATCGGAATATCGTCCTTGCGATCCACCAGCGTGGTGGCACGCGGTCGGCTGAGCGCGCCCGAGCGGAGACGCGGGTCAAGCGCATCGCGGACTCCGTCACCGAGCAAATTGATCGACATGACGATCAGAAAAATCATGACCCCCGGGACGATGGATGTGTGCGGGTGCGAGATCATCGCAGAACGCGCCTCGCCCAGCATGGACCCCAGATCAGCCTGAGGCGGCTGGCTGCCGAGGCCAAGGAACGAGAGGCCGGCGGTCTCCAAAATCATCCAGCCCACAGTGGTGGACATGGCTATGACGATGACCGGCAGCACATTGGGCAAAAGCTCGGAGAGGATGATGCGCGTGTGGCCCATCCCCGCGAGACGGGCGGCATCGATGAATTCTCGCCCCGCAAGCCCGACGGTGATGCCTCGGATGTTTCGGGCAAAGAAAGGAACGTTGACGGCGGCGACGGCTATCAGCGCGTTCATCAGGCCGGGGCCGAGTGCCGCGACGATGGCAAGTGCCAATAGGATGTAGGGAAAGGCCATCAACATATCGACGATACGCATGATGATGTTGTCGGTGCGCCCGCCGAAGTACCCGGCGATGATGCCGATGGCTGAACCGATCGTGGCTGCGATCAGGGCCGCGGCAATTCCCACGGCGAGGCTGAGCCGGGTGCCGTGAAGCAGGCGGCTCAGAAGGTCGCGGCCCAGGTGATCGGTACCCAAGAGGTGACCTTCGGAAAATGGGCGTATGAAGCGGTCGGCCGTCGCGGTCACATCCGGGTCCTGCAAGGGCAGAAGCGGTGTAATCAGGACCAACAACAGGATCGCTCCGATGACCACTGCACCCATGGCGGCCAGTCGGTTGCGGAACAGAAGCGTGAGGAAAACCCTCATGTCTTGATCCTCGGATCCAGGAGGCTTTGGGCCACGTCCACCGCGATGTTAAAGAGCACATAGCAGGCAGCGACGAAGACGACTCCGCCCTGCACCAGCAAAAGGTCACGCGTCAGGATCGCATCAACCAGCATCCGCCCGACACCGGGCCATTGAAAGACGATCTCGATATAGACCGCCCCTGACAAAACAAAGCCCGCCTGAATGCCAAGCACGGGGATGATCGAAACCATGGCGACGCGCAGAGCATGGCCCATGATGACGCGACGCTCGGGCACGCCCTTGGCGCGAGCGGTGCGGATATAGTCCTGACGCAAGACCTCCAGCATGGCCGAACGCGACAGCCGCGCGATCACGCCGGTCGCGACGGCTGCGAGCGCCAGTGCCGGCATGATCAGATGGCGGATCAGGTCAGGCAGGTCGCCGCCGCCATAGATGGCGTACATACCGCTGACCGGAAGCCATCGCAGGTTCACCGCGAAAAGCAGGATCATCATCATGCCCAGAAAGAAGGATGGCACCGAAATGCCGATCAGCACCACGAAAGTAATAGCCTTGTCGGCGAAACCATACTGTCGGGCGGCCGAGATGACACCGGCAAGGATACCGAGGATGGAGCAGAGGACAAAGCTTGTGCCTGCCAGGATCAGCGTCGCGCTGAAGCGTTCCAGAACCTCGTCGATAACGGGCCGGTTCAGCGAAAAAGACCGTCCGAAATCCCCGGTCAGCATGTTGCCGAGCCAAATGAAGTACCGCTGCACCATGGGCTTGTCGAGACCAAGGTCGCGGTTCAGCTTTTCCACGTTTTCAGGGGTTGCATAAGACCCGAGGATCGCCGTCGCAGGATCGCCGGGGATCATTGACATGATCAGGAAGACGATGATCGTGATCCCGAAGAGCACCGGGATGGCCGACACCAGCCGTTTGAGGATATAGCCACCCATGCCGGCCCTCCGGATAAGTCCGTCTTTTTGGGGCCAGTTTCCCGGCCCCAAAAGGTTGTGCTTCAGTTTTTCTCAACGCCGCCGAGGTTCAACAGGAACGAGGGTTCAAGTCCGAAGTTCTCGACACGGTCGCTGGTCACTGCGTTCTGCTTCCAGTTGGCGACAAAGACCCAGGGCGCGTCTTCTTGCACGATGGCTTGCATTTCGCGGTAAAGCCGGGCGCGCTCGGCCTGATCGGTGGCGGTGCGGGCTGCTTCGAGAAGCTCGTCAACCTGCGGGTTGGAATAATAGCCCGAATTGAACCCGCCCTTGTCGGGCCAGGCTTCGCTGCGTAGCGCGAGGTAGGGCAACGTGTCAGGATCATTGGTCATCCAGGCCATTTCGGCCATGTCGGCCTTGCCTTCCAATCCGGGGTTCACTTCGCCCAGGAACGTGTTCCATTCGTATGTTTCAATTTTTACATTGAGCCCCACTGCCTGAAGATCGGCCTGAATGGCTGTTCCCATCGGCACCGGGTCCAACATGCCCGACCCGCCTTCTGTGACATAAAACGTCAGTTCAGCCCCTTCCGCGCCCGCTTCGGCAAGCAGTGCCCTGGCCTTATCGGGATCGTAGGGATACGGATCAAGCGCGTCGTTATAGGCCCATGCAAAGGCAGGCGGCGTTGGACCGGCTGCCACCGTCGCGGTGCCTTCCAACACGTCATTCACGATCGCTTCCTTGTTGATCGCATAGTTGGCGGCCTGGCGCACGCGCTTGTCAGCAAACGGGCCTTCCTTGGCGTTCAGGATCAGGAACCAGACATGAGGCCCGGCCTGTTCCGCAACAGAAAAACCATCGCCCTGGAACTGGCCCAGAGAGGTAGGCGGCACTTCGACCATCAGGTCGATCCCGCCCGCCAGCATTTCGGCCACGCGCGTATTGGCATCGGTGATCGGGCGGAAGACTACGGCCTCAGTACCGGCAGCATCGCCCCAATAGGCGTCATTGCGTTCAACCACCACAGCTTCGTTCGAGCGCCATTCGGCAAATTTGAACGGTCCGGTACCGACCGGATTGCGGCCGAAATCCTTGCCGTTTGCCGCGACCGCTGTTGGCGAAACAATCAGACCGGTCGGGTAAGCCAGGTTCGAAAGGAACGGCGCATAAGGCGCATTGAGCGTGAACTTCACTGTCAAGTCATCGACCACCTCGGTCGATTCCACCGCACCGAAAAAGAAGGACAGCGGGAATGGGCCGGTGTCGTAGTAGGGGTGATTCTCGTCCAGCATCCGGTCAAAGTTGAACTTCACCGCCTCGGCATTGAACGGCGAGCCATCCTGGAAACTGACACCCTCGCGCAGGGTGAACGTGTAAATCGTGCCGTCGTCACTGATCGACCAGTCGGTGGCCAGTGACGGTTCAACCTCAAGCGTGCCGGACTTGTAGCGGGTCAACCCCTCGTAAATATTCACGAGAATGCGGAAATCGTTGACGGCAGTAACCGCTGCCGGATCAAGCGATTTCGGCTCCGCGATCTGGCCGACAATCAACACGCCAGGGGGTGTTTGAGCCACCGCGCGTCCCGGTATCCAAAAGGTGAGCGCAACCGCTCCCGCGGCTGCGAGGAACAGACCCCTGCGGGTCCAGGAAATGAGCTTCATCAGAGTTCTCCCAGTTGGTTTTCTGATGCGATATTTATCATGATTAATTGCATCGGTCAATTTATCATGATAATTAGTCAGGCAACTATTGTGGTGAGGCATGACGTTTTCGATTCTCGCAAAAGACCCTGAAACCGGAGCCATTGGTGGTGCTGCGGCGACCGGCAGTCTATGCGTCGGAGGCTGGGTGTTGCGCGGCGATTTCGCCGCGGGCATGTCGGCCAGTCAGGGAGCTGCGCCCTCGACCTTCTGGGGAGAAGATGCATTGCATCACCTGCGTGGTGGCGCGGATGCAACACGGGCGGTGGAGCAGGTCACCTCGTGCGACAAGGGGCGCGAGTACCGGCAGCTTTCCGTGTTGGACCTCAGCGGTAACACCGCCGCGTTCACGGGAGATAAAAACCAGGACGTAAAGAGCAGCCTTGTCTTCACAGGCGGCATTGTTGCGGGAAACATGCTCGGCGGGAAGGACGTGCTGCCCGAGATGATAGACGGGTTTGTAGAGGCAGATCTCTCTTTTGAGCGGCGGTTGTTGGCCGCCTTGAGGACAGCGCGAGATGCCGGTGGGGATTACCGAGGCCTCTTGTCCGCGGCCTTGCTGGTACTGCATCCGGACAGACCCCCCCTGAGCCTGCGCATTGACCATCACCCTGATGACCCGATTGGTGCGTTGGAAAGCCTCTACCGTCTGGCCACGACGGGGGAGTATTCAAAATGGGCACAGCAGGTCCCGGTCTCGACGGACAGGGAGCGGGTTCTTGACTGATTGGGGCGAGCGCGCAGCCGCCATGCTGGCACAACTGTCGCACCTGTCCGAACCCGGCCCCGGCGTAACACGCCTGCCGTTCACACCTGAGCACCGCGCAGCGCTCGATCTTCTGAAGGAATGGATGGAAGGCATCGGATTGACGGTGATGCTGGACGATGCCGGTACACTGGTCGGACGGCTGGACGGCCCGCCGGGGGTTGGCACGTTTCTGATGGGGTCACACCAGGACTCTGTGCGCGAGGGCGGTGCCTTTGACGGGATCATGGGGGTGGTGCTGCCGCTGCTTGCCCTGAAAAAGTTGAGGGCAGAGGGGGTCGCGCTGGCCTTTGCGGTCGAAATCCTGGCCTTTGCTGACGAGGAAGGCGTCCGGTTTCCCACCGCCCTTATCGGATCGCGCGCGCTGGCGGGCCGCTATGACAACCAAGTGCTCGACATGCGCGATGCGAACGGCGTGAGCCTGCGGACGGCGATGGCGGACTTTGGACTGAACCCCGACGGAATCGATGCGCTGAAGCGCGATCCGGACAATGTGATTGGCTTTCTGGAAACACATATCGAGCAAGGTCCGGTGCTGGAGCGCGAATGCGAAGCTGTCGGCATCGTAACCGCCATCTGCGGCATCGAACGTCACCAGATCGAGATTGTCGGCGAGACCGGCCATGCTGGCACTCTGCCGATGGAGGGCCGGCGCGATGCACTCGTGACAGCCGCAGCGATTGTGACCGAACTCAACCGCGCAGCCAGGTCAACACCCGACTTGCGCGCAACGGTCGGTGCGCTGACGGTCGAACCCAATGTCGTCAATGCGGTTCCCCGCGCCGCGCACCTGACTGCCGAGCTGCGATCGCCCTGCGATGAAACACGCCGGGCCGCAGGCGTTGAATTACACCGTTTTGCTGAACTGCTTGCCCAGGAAAAGGGTGTTCGGATCAACTGCACGCGAACATATGCTCAAACGGCGCAACCGTGTTCTCCCGATTTGTCGGTGCAACTTGGGCGCGCCGTGAAGCAAACAGGCGGGCGCGGTGTTTCGCTGCCCTCGGGTGCCACGCATGATGCCTCGGCCATGGCCGACCTTTGCCCGATCATCATGCTGTTCGTCCGCAGCCAGGACGGCATAAGCCACAAACCCGAGGAATTCACTGCGCCCGAGGACATGAACACAGCCATTGATGTGCTGGCCCGTTTCCTCAAAATCGCGGACCAGAAATAGCAGCGACGATCAAGCAACTTGTATGCCGGTTGTTTGCGGCAGTATCACCCGACTTTTTCAACACAATGAGCCCATAACGTACACCTCAGTGGCCCATAGCGTCCCCGTGGGACAGAAGCCTTCCCAAGCGACCTCTTTACGTATCTGCCGAGAACGGCCTTGATGATGTGACCGCCTTCCGACGGCATCAACGTGCCAAGGTGGGTCATCAACGATCCACAAAGGAGAGCGGTCACATCATCAAAGCCCTTCCGAACTGTCCGATCGCTATTGCGATTGTAGCCACTTAATTACAGAAGCGCGCTTTGCTTCCATATGGTTGAGCAGAGTGATAGCAAGTTGCTTACCATCCCGTGCGACAAGGTACTGCAGAATTTTCTCGTGTTCCTGTACGGCATCGAACCAACGGCCATCCGTCATATTTGCCAGGTAACGTGCGCGTTGCATGCGCAAAGACAGCGCTTGACAGGAGGTGGCCAATGTCCCGTTGCGCGCCGCCGTCAGGATGGCCCGGTGGATCTTTTGGTTGATGCTGAAATAGGCGTCCAGGTCCCGGCGTTCATAGCTGTCTATCATATCCGCGTGCAATGCGCGAACCTCTTCAATTTCGGCGTCCGTAATGTGTTTACACGCCAATTCACCGGACAAGGCTTCAAGCGCGCCAAGCACGGGGAAAACCTCTTCCACTTCCTCCTCGGTGACCTGCGTGACCCATGCCCCGCGGTTCGGTTCCAGCCGAACCAATCCATCCGATGCAAGCACTTTCAATGCTTCGCGCAGCGGCGTACGTGACACACCAAACTGATCACATAGTTCCTTTTCCGGCACTCTGGCACCGGGTTTCAGTTCTGAATTGATGATCAAGGTCTGCAACCTGTCCACCAGCTCATGATGCAGAGATTTCCGAATGATCGTTTGTGAAGTGTGAAGGGTCATCGCGTTACCTTATTGCTTCAAAGCACGTTCAAGCAGACGCGCAATATGGATAGGTTTCCGATCAGTCAGGTCGGCAATTTGATGACGGCAAGACGTGCCATCCGCAACAATGATTGTGTCCTGTGCCGCATCACGCACCGCCGGGACAAGATCAAGCTCAGCCATCTTGCGTGATACGTCGTGCGTTTCCACGCCATAGCCAAAGGCACCCGCCATGCCGCAACAACTCGTCTCCACCACCTCGACTTCAGTGTCGGGCAGGCACGCAAGGGTCTTTTCGATGGAGGACATCACGCCCATCGCCTTTTGGTGGCAATGGCCATGCAGCAGCACTTTGGGTGCGGGTGAGGTCAGGGGGAGCGCAAAATCAGGATTGTCGCCTTGGTCTGCAATGAATTCTTCCAACATCCGGGCATGTTTGGCCAAGAGTTTCGTATCCTCGCCAGGCAAGAGGGCCGGAATTTCGTCGCGCAGGGTCAGCAGGCAGCTGGGCTCCAGACCGATGACAGGGATGCCTTGTGCGGCAAAAGGCAACAGCGCATCGACAAGGCGTTGAGCCTCTTGCTTTGCCTCATCCACCAGACCGGCGGACAGAAATGTGCGGCCGCAGCACAGGGGTCGTTCGCCCTTGGGGGCCGATCCCACTTGCACGGCAACATCAGCGGCAGCCAACACATTTGCGGCGGCGCGTAGATTCTCCGGCTCAAAATGGCGGTTGAACGTGTCCGCAAACAGAACCGCTTCGGGCGTCCGTGCCGCCGCAACCTCGGTATCCTTAAAGGGCCGCGCATGCCATTTGGGTAGATCGCGGGTTGCCGTGAAGCCGGTCAATCTTTCCGTCAGCTTGGCAAGACCCGGCAGGCTGTTGCGCAGGTTCATCAGGAACGGTACCCGCGCAGCCCAGCAAGCATAGCGCGGCAGATAAGCGACCAGACGGTCATGTCGGCTGAGCCCGTCCTTCCTGATGCGTGCGGATTGCATTTCGATCTTCATCCGGGCCATATCAACCCCTGTGGGACATTCCCGCTTGCAGCCCTTGCAGGACACACAGAGTTTCATTGTTTCGGCCATCTGATCCGCGGTCAGCGCCTCTGGTCCAAGCTGCCCCGAGATCGCCAGGCGCAGCGTATTTGCGCGGCCCCTCGTCAGATCCTGTTCCTTGCGTGTCACCCGGAAGGAGGGGCACATCACGCCGCCCTTTAGCTTTCGGCACGCCCCGTTGTTGTTGCACATCTCAACAGCGCCCTGAAATCCGCCGCCGCTGCCGGTCCATTCGGACCAGTCAAACTCGGTCTGAAATTCCGGTACCTTGTAGTCCGGGCCATAGCGAAAGAGGGATCGGTCATCCATCTTGGGTGCATCTACAATCTTGCCGGGGTTGAAGAGGCCATTGGGGTCAAACCGCCGCTTAACTTCGGCGAAATTTGCAACCATCCGGGGGCCGAACATCTTCTCGTGAAACTCCGACCGGACCAGCCCATCACCATGCTCACCCGAATGCGAGCCCTTGTAGCGCGCAACCAGATCGAAACATTCCTCCGCGATCGCGCGCATCTTTTTGACATCCTGATCCAGTTTCAGGTTCAAAACGGGGCGTACATGCAGACACCCAACCGAGGCATGGGCGTACCAGGTGCCGCGCGTGCCGTGTTTTTCGAAAATCTCGGTCAGGCCCCCCGTATAATCAGCAAGGTCCGGCAACTCCACCGCGCAATCCTCGACAAAGGATACCGGTTTACCGTCCGTTTTCATCGACATCATGATGTTCAGGCCAGAGCTGCGCAGGTCTGCTATGCGGGCTTGCATCCTGGGGTCTGCAACTGCGGTGACACCGCCCCGGTTCTTGCCGCTCTTGTCCCAGGAAAAACCAAGATCGCCCATGACCTCTTCAAGCTCTTTCAGCTTTTTGGGATGCTTGCTGGTGTCTTCCTCCGCAAACTCCACCAGCAGCAAGGCATCTGGTTTGCCGGTCACGAACTCTTCGATGGTATCGCGGAACATGGGAATGTCGCGGGCCAGTGCGATCATTGTGGCGTCGACAAGTTCGACCCCCTGCGGGTTCAGTTTGACCAGATGCTGTGCGGCGTCCATAGCCTGATGGAAGGTGGGGAAATGACAGACACCCAGCACCTTTTCCGACAGGATAGGCCAGAGTTTCAGTTCAACCGCCATTGAATAAGCGAGTGTTCCTTCCGAGCCGACCAGCAGATGGGCAAGATTGTTGGGCGTATCCTTAGGCACCAGCGCGTCGATGTTATAGCCGCCCACCCGGCGCATCACATTGGGGAATCGGGCGTCAATCTCAGCGGCTTCGCGTGCGCCCAGCCTCAACAGATCGTCGCGCAACGCGACGAAATCAGTTGCGCCGTTATTACCGACAGGACCAAAGCGGTGCTTGCTGCCATCAGCCAAAAGCCCTTCTATCGACAAGACATTGTCGCGCATCATGCCATAGCGCAACGACTTGCCTCCGCAGGAATTGTTGCCGGACATCCCGCCAATGGTCGCGCGGGACGCAGTCGAGACATCGACCGGGAACCACAGGCCATGGGGTTTCAGCGCGCGGTTCAAATCGTCAAGGACGATGCCGGGGCGCACTACACAGCGCATGCCCTCCACGTCCAGCTCAATAATATCGTTGAAATACTGTGTGTTATCGATAACCAACGCGTTGTTTACAGTCTGCCCACATTGTGACGTTCCGCCGCCACGGGCAAGGACGGGAACGCCTTGTTCACGCGCAATGTCGATGGCTGCACATATGTCATCTTCGGATTTCGGAGACATGACCCCAAGTGGCATCATCTGATAGAACGACGCATCCGTCGCATACCGCCCGCGCGAAAATCTGTCGAACATCACATCACCCTCCACACGGTTTCTCAGGGCGTCGGCGAGCTGCGGCATGATGTGTCCACTGTGGTTGGAAGTTTCTTTTTGTTTGACATAATTATGAATTCAAAATTACGCTGATACAACAAAATTCAAATCTTCCGGGCGAAGGTGCTGCGCCGAACCCATATAAACACCCGATTGTGAGACCTCCCATATGAGAAAAGCCGGCCGCCATTTTCTGCAGATCCCTGGGCCAAGCGCCGTGCCGGATCGGATCCTAAGTGCCATCGGCCAACAGACCATCGACCATCGCGGTCCCGATTTTGCCAAGGTAGGTTTGCGCGCACTCGACGGCATGAAATCGATTTTCAAGACCGAAGAGCATGTATTCATCTACCCCGCGTCAGGCACTGGGGCCTGGGAGGCTGCATTGGTTAATACCTTGTCGCCCGGTGAACGGGTCCTGATGTTCGAAACCGGCCACTTTGCGACCTTATGGAAGAAACTGGCCGAGAAATTGGGGTTAAAAGCCGAGTTCATCGAAGGCGACTGGCGCGGCGGGGCTGATCCTGAACAGATCGAAGCCTATCTCGCCGAAGACAAGGCCCATGAGATCAAGGCGGTCTGTGTTGTGCATAACGAGACCTCTACCGGATCAGTCTCTCCGGTCGCTGAGGTGCGCAAGGCAATTGACCGTGCTGGGCACCCGGCGTTGTTCATGGTTGATACTATTTCCGGCCTGGCCTCGATCGACTACCGCCATGACGAATGGGGTGTGGATGTTACGGTATCGGGTTCGCAGAAAGGGCTGATGTTGCCGCCGGGTCTGTCGTTCAACGCGGCGAGTGCCAAGGCGATGGCAGCCAACAACACCGCCAAACTGCAGCGTTCCTACTGGGACTGGGAGGATATGGTTGGGCCGAACAAGACAGGGTATTTCCCCTACACGCCGGCAACAAACCTGCTTTACGGCCTGAATGAAGCCATCGACATGCTGCACGATGAGGGATTGGACAATGTCTTTGCCCGCCACGCACGCCACGGTGCTGCGACACGTGCGGCTGTGCGCAAATGGGGGCTTGAGGTGCTCTGTGCCACGCAAGGTCAGGAAAGCAGCGTCCTTACAGCCGTGAAATTGCCGGAGGGCCAAAGCGCGGATGCCTTCCGCGCCACCACGCTTGAGCATTACGATATTTCTTTGGGCAATGGTCTGTCCAAGGTCGCCGACAAAGTATTCCGCATCGGACATCTTGGGGACTTTAACGATCTGATGCTGATTGCGACCCTTGCCGGGGTCGAAATGGGGCTGAAACAAGCCAATGTCCCGCATGCGACAGGCGGTGTGCAGGAAGCCATGGCCCACCTCAGCTAATTCAATCGCCCGAAAAAATTGGGCCAAGACCAAAAAACATGAACTGAAGCTCTCTGGGAGGAGAATATCATGAAAGTAATCTTTAGAATCCTCGCTGCAACCACAGCGATTGGCATGGCCACGGGCGCCTTTGCTCAGAACGTAACAATGAAATTCGGCCATGTCGGCAATCCCGGCTCATTGTTCGAGGCCACGGTCGACAACTTTGCCGCATGTGTGAATGATTCCATGGGCGACAAGGTCGAAGTCCAGACTTTCGGGTCATCGCAGTTGGGCAAAGACAAGGAACTGCTGCAAAAGCTCAAACTGGGCCAGGTCGATTTCGCTCTGCCTTCTTCTGTGATGTCCTCTGTGGACGACACATTTGGTATCTTTGAAATGCCCTACATCATCTCTGATCGCGATCACATGCGTCGCGTGCAGGCCGAATTGATGGATGTGTTCCAAAGTGCGGCCAACGACAATGGATATCAGATCGTGGGTCTGGCCGAAAACGGGTTCCGCAACATCACCAACAACACGCGTCCCATCAATGTGCCTGCTGACCTTGAAGGGATCAAACTGCGCACACCGAACGGTGTCTGGCGTCTCAAGATGTTCCAGGAATATGGTGCCAACCCGACGCCGATGGCATTCTCTGACGTGTTCACCGCATTGCAAACCGGCGTCATCGACGGTCAGGAAAACCCCTATGCGCAGATTGCATCGGCCAAATTCCAGGAAGTGCAGAAATACCTGTCGATAACAGAGCACGTTTACACGCCCGCATATATTCTAATGTCCAAAAAGAAATTCGACAGCCTGGATGCGGATATTCAGGCAGGCCTGACCGATTGTGCGAACAAGACGCAGGATTTCACCTATGAAAAAGCGGCTGAGCTGGAAACCAGCCTGTTGAAGGTGATCGAAGATGCGGGTGTTGAGGTGAACACCGCCGACAAGGCAGCGTTCATCGAGGCCTCTGCGCCGATCTATCAACAGTTCGCGGATGAAGTCGAAGGCGGTCAGGCCATGATCGACAAGGTTCTCAGCCTCGGCAATCCGGGCTGATCCACCTGCGTGCGGCAGTATACATCTGCCGCACGACTTACGGCCATATGCACGCAGCTCTTTCGCCTGCAGCAAGCGGGCGAAAGAGATTTGATGGACTTCCAACAGGTTTGCCGGCATGGAAAATGAAGCTTACCCAACCTTGTCGCGGTTAAATCGGGCGCTCAGCAAGGTTTTGGAGTGGGCGACGATCGGCCTGATGATCCTGCTGACCCTCGTCGTCTCCGCCGCGGTTCTGGCGCGTCTGATGGGGCAGAGCTTTTCCTGGTATGACGAAGTTGCCGCAATCATGTTGGCATGGATTACTTACTACGGGTCGGCCCTTGCTGCCTTGCACCGTCGCCACATCGGCTTTGATACGGTGCTTTTGAGTCTGCCGCAGAACCTGCGTATCGCAACTGTCCTGATTGGCGAAGCTATTGTCCTGATTTTCTTTTTCCTGATGGCGCGCGCCGGACTGCAAGTACTTGAGGTGCTCGCAGGCGACACTTTGATTTCGCTGACATGGGTGCCCATCCAGTTCACGCAATCGGTCATTCCGATTGGGGCGATCCTCTTCATGCTCTGCCAGCTGTTGAGCCTGCCGGGTTACATGCGGCTCACGGCTGCCGGCATCTCGCTCGAACATGCGGAAATCGAGGAAGAGGTCGAAACCGAACTCGAAAAGAACAAGGATCGCTTCTGATGTTGATGGCCGGTATTTTCATAGCGATGCTGATCATGATTTGCATCAACATCCCCATCGCCGTGGCATTGGCCATGAGCGGAGTACTTGGACTATTGCTGACTGAAGGCACGGACAGCCTGGTGACCATCGCGCTGGATATGTACGATGGGTCCACCAAGTTTTCGCTAATCGCCATCCCGATGTTCGTACTCGCGGGCGCCATTATGAATGCAGGCGGGATCACGGATCGGTTGATTAATTTCGTCGGTGCCATCATCGGCTTTATTCGTGGCGGCCTTGCCATGGTCAACATTGGCGTGTCGTTGTTTTTTGCCGAAATTTCAGGCTCGGCGGTGGCAGACGTGGCAGCAATGGGCTCCATCCTGATCCCGCAGATGAAAAAGCGCGGCTACAGCAAGGAATTTTCCGCGGCTGTCACCTCATCTTCGGCATCCCTTGCCATCATCATCCCGCCGTCGATCCCGATGATCCTTTATGCCGCGTCTGCCAACACATCGGTTGAGCAATTGTTTGTCGCGGGCATCGTGCCGGGCCTTTTGGGGGCTGGAGGCCTGATGACCGTCGCCTACATTTTCGCCAAACGCTACAACTTTCCGACCGAGGATGCCTTTCGGCTGTCGCGCCTGCGGGCGACTTTCATCGACGCGCTGCCTGCCTTCACCCTGCCGGTGATCATTCTGGGCGGCATCTTTGGCGGCTATGTCACCGCAACCGAGGCCGCCGGGCTGGCGGTTCTGGCCGCACTTGTGGTCTCTGCCTGGTATGGCAGCCTTGACCTCTCGCACCTGCGCCGCGCGATGCTGGATGGGGGCATTCAGACCGCCGTGGTCATGCTGCTGGTCGCGGCTTCCGTACTTATGGGCGGGTTCCTCACGCGCGCACAAATCCCGCAACAACTTGCCGAGGGCATCCTGTCCATCACCGAACAGCAATGGGCGATTCTGCTGATCCTGAACTTCTTTTTCCTGATTGTGGGGTTCTTCCTGCACTCTGCCGCCGCGATCATTCTGGTGATCCCGATTGTCATTCCGCTGATCACAGCTGCGGGCATTGATCCGGTCCACTTCGGGCTGGTGGTCACGCTGAACCTTGCCATCGGACAGCAAACCCCGCCCGTTGCCTCGGTGCTGGTCACCGCCTGTTCGGTGGCACGGGCCAACATCTGGGAAGTTTCCAAGGTCAACATCTGGTTCATTGGCGTTCTGCTGTTTGTTCTGATGCTCAGCACCTATGTCCCCTCGGTGCCAATGTTCCTTGTGGAGTATTTTTACAGATGAGCGCGGAAATCACCGATGAGCTGTGCGATGGGATCCTCTGGGTCATATTCAACCGGCCACAGGCGCGCAATGCGCTGACCTTTGAGATGTACAAACGGCTGGCAGAGTTGTGCAGGCAGATGCCCACCGATGGCTCCGTTCGGGCCATGGTCCTTTCGGGGGCGGGCGGCAAGGCCTTTGCCGCCGGGACCGATATGACCCAGTTTCGCGCCTTTGAAACCCCCCGGGATGCGCTGAACTATGAACAGCAGATTGATGACGTGCTGGAGGCAGTGGAACGCTGTCCCGTACCCACCATCGCCGCAATTCATGGTGCCTGCACCGGCGGTGGTGGATCCATCGCAGCGGCGTGCGATATACGAATTGCGTCGGAAAGCCTGAAGTTCGGCTTCCCCATTGCCCGTACCCTGGGCAATTGTCTGGCAGCAGGTAACCTTGCGCGCCTGTCTGAGCTGATCGGCGCAGGGCGGGTGCGGGAGATCATCTTTACCGCCCGACTGATCGAAGCGCAGGAAGCCTTGCAAACGGGGCTGGTCAGTGAACTTCTGCCCGACGAGACCGCATTATTGTCCCGTGCATCAGAGCTTGCGGACAAGGTTGGCGGCATGGCACCGCTCACGCTGCGCGCCACCAAGGAGGCGCTGCGCCGCAACCGCGCCGCCTTGCAGGTAGACGATTCCGATCTCATCGTCTCATGCTACATGAGCGATGATTTCCGCACTGGAATGGAAGCTTTCCTCGCCAAGAAGAAACCCGAATGGAAAGGCAGATGAGCGCTAGGACCGGCCCGTTGAGCGGTATGCGCGTAATTGAGCTGGCGCATATCATGGCCGGGCCTGTCTGTGGATTGATGCTGGCGGACATGGGGGCTGACGTCATCAAGGTTGAAAAGCCAACCGGCGATGACAGCCGTCGTTTCGTGCCACCCGACATTGGTGGCGAGGCGGCGGCCTATATGATGATGAACCGCAACAAGCGCGGTATATCGTTAAATCTCAAGGATCAGGGGGCGGTCGAAGTCTTGCGCAAGCTGCTGGCCGAAGCGGACGTGGTGGTTGAGAACTATCGCTTGGGCACGATGGAGAAACTGGGTCTGTCCTATGAAGATCTTGCGGCGGCAAACCCCCGCTTGATCTATTGCGAGATATCCGGCTTTGGCCGCACGGGTCCTTACGCCGAACGCGGTGGGTTCGACCTGATCGCACAAGGCATTTCAGGCCTGATGTCGATTACCGGCGAGGGGCCGGGCCGACCGCCGGTGAAAGTGGCCGCCCCAATCTCGGACATCAACGCGGGTATCCTGGGGGCGATGGGCGTATCGGCGGCCTATGCGAACATGTTGCAAACGGGGAAGGGCCAAAAGGTAGATACATCCCTGTTTGAAGCTGCCATCGTGCAAACCTACTGGCAGTCGGCGATTGCCTTTGCGACGGGGATGAAACCGGAACCGCTCGGCTCAGCGCATCCGCTCAACGCGCCCTATCAAGCTTTCCGGACAAGCGATGGCTGGATCAATGTTGGTGCTGCGAACCAAAGCAACTGGTTGCGGTTTCTTGATGTCATATCGGCGCCAGAACTGGACGAGGACCCACGGTTTAATTCAAACGCCGCCCGCATCCAGAACCTTCCAGCCCTGATCGAGATTTTGAACGGCTATCTGGCGCGGGACACTACTGAAAACTGGCTGGCGCGCATGGAAAAGCGCACAGCTTCCCGCCGGGCCCGTCAACGATATTCTGCAAATGCACAATGACCCCCAGGCGATTGCGCGCGATATGATTATTGACGTGGATCATGCCTCGGTCGGCATGGTCAGAACCATCGGGCATCCGGTCAAATTCAGCCGCACACCTGCGAAAGTTGATCATGCAGCCCCTGTATTGGGCCAGCACAGTCGAGAAGTTCTGGCCGAGATCGGATATGAGACCGAGAAGATTGACGCATTGATCAGGTCGAATGCCGTGATCGCCGCATAAACCATAAATTTTCTTAATTTCCACTTTAATATCAAAGTGTCATTTGTAGAAACCGGACCTGCGAAAGGAAACCACCGTGCCACTGACGCTGAAACAGGCTCAAAGTATCATCAACGATTGTCTGGAATGGCGCACGGCGAACGGCCTGAAGCCTCTCACCGTCGCAGTGCTGGACAGCGCGGGGTGCCTTTTGGCATTGGCGCGCGAGGATGGTGCCAGCAACCTGCGACCAGAGATTGCACAAGGGAAGGCGCGCGGTGCCATTGGCATGGGTTTGGGTTCAAGGGCCCTGTTCGAGAGAGCGAAGGTTGAACCATTCTTCATTCAGGCGATGAACGCCTTGGCGGAAGGCTCGCTTGTTCCGGTTGCGGGCGGGGTTCTGATCAAGCAAAAAGGTGCGATCATAGGCGCTGTCGGTATCACGGGTGACAGTTCCGACAATGACGAGGCTTGTGCAATCGCAGCAATCGAGAAGGCCGGCTTTGTCGCCGAAGGGGGATAGCCGTCAGGTCATCTGAAGGTCTAACATCCATTGATTGGCTCTTCCTGGCAACTTGCAAGGCGGGGTTATTCCGGAATGTCGGGAATCCCGTATAGAACTGCAGGATTATCCACCAGGATCTGCTTGCACAGTGGCGCGCCGCACCCCCAATCGCCCATCAGATCGAGCCATGCACCTTCGTTTGGCATAAAGGCGGGATGACGGACATGGGGCCAGTCCGATCCCTAAATCAAGCGGAACGGTTTGCACCCATCAATGCGTGCGCCATGCCAGCAATGTCGGGATAGGGCGGCCCGTCGATGTTACTGATCCGGTAAGGGCCAGTCAATTTTACCCAAGCCTGACCTCCTTTGAAGGCCCAACCGGCCCGAACGTGCATATATCGACGTCTTGGTGACCGTTTTGTGAAGGGGTCCCTGATGCGCAGAGATGCATGGCGACGTTTTCGGCTGTCAATTTGAACCCGCGTGCGCCGGCGACACTTTGTCTGAACGTTTACCGCATCGCTCCGGCAGGAAACGGGGTTTCCCGACCACGCACAAGTTGTGGGTCTGCAAATTGGCTGTTACGATTTGATCGAATCCGTTGGGGTGCCCTTTCCGGGGCTGAGAGGCGAAAGCCAACCCATCGAACCTGATCCGGGCAATACCGGCGTAGGAAACGGAGTGCGATCTGGCGGGGTTAAAGTTTGCCGCCTTGTCTTCCTCCTTCCTTGGCCGGGGAGAGGAAGCGATGACGCCGCACCCATCCGCACTAACGATAGCTGGCTCCGACAGTGGCGGAGGTGCGGGCATCCAGGCCGATCTGAAGACGTTCTCGGCGCTCGGGGTCTACGGCACCAGCGCGATCACAGCGATCACCGCACAGAACACGCGCGGCGTACTGGCCGTAGAGACGGTTTCGCCCGGCGTGGTCTCTGCGCAGATCGCTGCCGTGCTCGACGACATCACGCCGCAGGCGATCAAGATCGGGATGCTGGCCTCGCCAGAGATCGTCGCCGCGGTCGCCGAGGCGATCAAGGGCTATCGTGGTCCCGTCGTTCTCGATCCGGTGATGGTTGCGAAGTCGGGGGACAGGTTGCTGACCGAAGCGGCCGAGGTGGCGCTGATCCAGAGGATGCTGCCCTTTGCCGACGTCCTAACTCCGAACCTGCCCGAGGCCGCGCGCCTGCTGGGCCGCAGCGAGGCCTGCAACGCTGAGGAGACCGTGGCGCAGGGCCAGGCGCTGCTGGCGCTTGGTGCCCGGGCGGTGGTGATGAAGGGCGGCCACGCGGAAGGGGCGATCTGTATCGACCGGCTGGTGACGCCCTCCGCCGTCACGGCGATGGAGCAGCCGCGGCTGACAACCCGCAACACCCACGGGACGGGATGCAGTCTTTCCTCGGCGATCGCGGCTGAACTGGCCAAGGGAGCCGGGTTTGAGGCTGCGGTTCGCCGGGCGCAGGCTTGGCTACACGGCGCGATCCGTGCGGCGGACGGGATGGGCATCGGCAGCGGGCATGGTCCGGTTCATCATTTTCACGAGGTATGGCGATGAGACGGGCGACCGTCATGGGGGGCGGCGTCGCCGGGCTTTGCGTGGCGACCGAACTGGTCGCGCGGGGCTGCGAGGTAACGGTCTTCGACCCCGCAGCCCGGCCAGGGCCGCACAGCTGTTCGTGGTGGGCCGGTGGGATGCTGGCGCCGTTCTGCGAGGGCGAGACGGCAGAGGAACCGGTCGTCCGGCTGGGCAAGGAGGCGGCCGACTGGTGGGCGCAGCAAGGCGTTGCAGTCGCGCATCGGGGAACGATCGTGGTGACGCTCGGTCGCGACCGGCGGGAACTGGATCGCTTCGCACGACGCACCGATGGACATGAAACGCTTGACGCCGCGGCGCTTGCCCGGCTGGAGCCGGATCTTGGCAGCCGCTTCGACCGCGCCCTGCACGTTTCTGCCGAAGGCCATCTCGACCCACGCGCGGCGCTGATCCACCTGCGCGAAAGGCTGGACCGGGCCGGTGTCGCTTTCGTCGCGGAGCCCGGCCGTCCCGATGGCCTGACCTTCGACTGCCGGGGGCTTGTGGCACGCGACAAACTGCCGGATCTGCGCGGCGTGAAAGGAGAGATGGCGGTGCTGCACTGTCCCGACATCCGCCTGAGCCGACCCGTGCGCCTCCTTCATCCGCGGTTTCCACTTTACGTCGTCCCGCGCGCGGGCGGTTTATTCATGCTGGGCGCGACGCAGATCGAAAGCGATGACCGCAGGCCCAGCGTCCGTTCCCTCCTCGAACTGCTCTCCGCGGCCTACGCGTTGAATCCTGCCTTCGGCGAAGCGGAGCTGGTGGAAATCGGTGTCGACGCGCGACCCGCCTTCCCCGACAACCTGCCCCGCCTGCGACGGCAGGGCAACACGATCCACGTCAACGGCCTGTTCCGCCACGGCTTCCTGCTCGCGCCGTCGCTGGCGCGGATGGCGGTGGAGGCGGCCTGCGACGGCACCAAACCGGAGTTTTGGCATGAAGATCACGATTAACGGTACTTCGACAGATGTGCAGGCCGACACGCTCGCGATGGTTCTCGAAGAACTTGGCTATGGCGCGGCGAAGGTCGCCACCGCCGTCAACGAAAGTTTCGTGCCGATGGCCCTGCGCGGCCAGACGGCGCTCGCCCCCGGCGACCGGATCGAGATCGTCACCCCCCGGCAAGGAGGCTGAGATGCGGTTTTACGGAACCGAGATCGACTCGCGCCTGATGCTTGGCACGGCGCAGTATCCGTCGCCGCGCGTGCTGGCAGATGCCTTTCGCCGCTCCGGCGCGGGCATTGCGACAGTCTCCGTCCGCCGCGAGGCGGGGGGCGAGCGGGCCGGTTCGGCCTTCTGGGATATCGTCCGCGACCTCGGCGTGGCAGTTCTGCCCAACACCGCAGGCTGCCACTCCGTCCGCGAGGCTGTCACCACGGCGCAGATGGCGCGCGAGCTTTTTGACACGAATTGGATCAAACTCGAGGTCATCGGCCATGCCGATACGCTCCAGCCGGACCCTTTCGGGCTGGTGGAGGCCGCGCGCTTCCTGACTGAGGACGGCTTCAAGGTCTTTCCCTACACGACCGAAGATGTGGTGCTTGCGGGCCGCCTTCTGGATGCGGGCTGCGAGGTGCTGATGCCCTGGGGGGCACCGATCGGCACCGGGCTCGGGTTGACCAACATCTACGGATTGCGCACGCTACGCGCCCAGTTCCCCGATGTGCCGATGGTCGTGGATGCCGGGCTTGGCCTGCCCAGCCAGGCAGCGATGGCGATGGAAATGGGGTATGATGCCGTCCTGCTCAACACCGCCGTCGCGAGGGCAGGCGATCCGGCGGCGATGGCCGAGGGGTTCGCTCGAGCGGTCGAAGCGGGGCGACTGGCGTTCGAGGCCGACCCGATGGAGCCGCGCGACATGGCCGCGCCATCGACCCCCGTCATTGGCAAGGCGTTCCTGACATGAGCCTCGACCGTTTCTATCCGATCTTCGACGGGCCGGATTGGCTGAAGCGGATGCTGCCGCTGGGGGTGAAGCTGGTGCAGCTGCGCATGAAGGATCTGCCCGAGGACGGCCTGCGGCAGTTCATCGCGCAGGCACAGTCGCTGTGCCGGGCGTATGGCGCGGTGCTGGTGGTGAACGACCACTGGCGCATCGCAATTGACGCGGAATGTGACTGGGTGCATCTAGGGCAGGAGGATCTGGACACCGCCGACCTGCCCGCAATCCGCCGCGCCGGTCTGAAACTCGGCATCAGCACCCACGACCACGCCGAGCTTGACCGGGCGCTGTCGATTTCCCCGGATTACGTGGCGCTTGGCCCGGTCTATCCGACGATCCTCAAGAAGATGAAGTGGAAGCGGCAGGGCCTCGATCGCGTGACCGAGTGGAAGCGGCTGGTGGGCGACATGCCCCTTGTCGCCATCGGCGGGATGAGTGTCGAACGGGCGGAGGGCGCGCTCGAAGCCGGGGCTGATATCGTCTCTGCCGTGACCGACATTACCCTGAACGACGACCCCGAGGGTCGCGTGCGCCAGTGGATCGAGGTGACGCGATGAGCCGTTACGCCCGTCAGATCGCCGTCCCCGAACTCGGGCTGGATCGTCAGGCGCGCCTACGGGACGCACATGTGCTGCTCGTGGGCGCGGGTGGGCTTGCCGCTCCGGTGTTGCAATATCTTGGCGGCGCGGGCGTCGGCCGCATCCGGCTGGTCGACCCCGACCGGGTGGACGTGACGAACCTGCACCGCCAGACGCTCTTTCGCGAGACCGACATCGGCAGCCACAAGGCCGAGGCGGCCGCCGCCGCCGTCACCGCTCTAAACCCGGACTGCCACGTCGCACCTGTCATCGCGGCCCTCGATCCAGCCAATGCCAAGGCGCTCTGCGAGGGTGTGGATCTGGTGCTCGACTGCGCCGACAGTTTCGCGGCGAGTTACATCCTGTCCGATACCTGTCACTCAGTCCGCAGGCCGCTGGTCAGCGCCTCAGTAATTGGAATGGAGGGATATACCGGTGCCTTCTGCGGCGGTATGCCAAGTCTGCGGGCCGTCTTTCCGGACCTGCCACAACGTGCGGGGTCCTGCGCCGAGGACGGGGTCCTGGGGCCGGTCGTGGGCGTGGTCGGCGCGCTACAGGCGCAGATGGCGGTGGCGCTGCTGGCGGTAATGGATCCGTCGCCGCTGGGCCATCTCGTCACTTTCGATGGGCGAGGTTTCCGCTTCGGAGGCTTCCGATTCATCGATGCGCCAGAGCCTCCTCGACAGCACCGATTTCTCGCACCGTCGGACATCGCAGACACAGATTTCATCGTGGACCTTCGGACCGAGCAGGAGGCACCGTTAGTGCGTCCCACCGCCCGCCGCCTCCCCGTTGCGGCCATCGGCCCCGGCGAACCCGTCCCCGCCCCCGGCCAGCGCGCTGTGCTCTGCTGCCGCTCGGGCCTGCGCTCGTGGCAAGCCGCCGAACGGCTCGCCACCATTTGGGACGGAGATATTTACCTCGTCGCTCTCGGCAACCCACAAGGAGAAACCTGATGATCGCAAGACTGACCGCCTTCGCCCTTCTCGCAGCTACGCCCGCCGCAGCACAGGACGCGATGACCGTCGTGCTCGACTGGTTCGTGAACCCCGATCACGGCCCCATCATCATCGCGCAGGAGCAGGGCTACTTCGCTGAGGCGGGGCTGGAGGTTGAGGTGATCGCCCCCGCCGACCCCGCCGATCCGCCCAAGATGGCCGCTGCGGGGCGCGCCGATCTTGCAATCTCCTACCAGCCGCAGCTGCATCTTCAGGTGGCCGAAGGGATGCCGCTCATTCGCGTGGGCACACTGGTCGCGACGCCGCTCAACTGCTTGCTGGTGCTGAAAGACGGCCCCATTGAGGAGATTGCGGATCTCGCTGGCCTCAAGGTCGGCTTTTCCGTGGCGGGGGTCGAAGAGGCTTTGCTGTCTGCGATGCTTGAGACCAACGGCCTTACCATGGACGAGATCGAACTCGTCAACGTCAACTGGTCGCTCTCGCCCGCGCTCATGTCGGGTCAGGTCGATGCGGTCATCGGTGCCTTCCGCAACTTCGAGCTCAACCAGATGGAGATCGAAGGTCTCCCGGGCCGGTGCTTTTACCCCGAGGAGGAAGGTGTTCCGACCTATGACGAGCTGATCTACGTCGCCAATCCCGAGACGATGAACGGCGACATGATCCGCCGCCTCCTTGCCGCGACGGAGAAGGCAACGCAGTTCATCGTCAACTACCCGCAGGAAAGCTGGAAGATCTTCTCAGACACCTCGACCGAATTGCAGGACGAACTGAACGAACGGGCCTGGGCCGACACGATCCCACGCTTTGCCCTGCGTCCCGAGGCGCTGGACCAGGGCCGCTACGCCCGCTTCGAGCTTTTCCTGAGCGAAGCCGGTCTGATCGAGGGGGTTCGCCCCGTCTCTGACCTCGCCGTCGATCTGGGGACACAATGAGTTACGGTACCACATTCGCGCTATGGCGTATCGCGGCGGGCGGCATCTGGCGGGACTACACCCACCATGCCTTCGTCGAGGGCATGCGGGACGGCACTCTCTCGCGCGACGCCTTTCTGCGCTATCTGGTGCAGGATTACCTCTTCCTCGTCCACTTCTCTCGCGCCTGGGCACTGGCCGTGACCAAGGCCGAGACTCTTGAGGAGATGCGGGTCTGCGCCGCCACGGTTCATGCGCTGCTGAACGAGGAAATGCGCCTGCATGTGGGGACCTGCGCCGCTGAGGGCATTTCCGAGGCGGAGCTGTTTGCGGCGTGCGAGGCTTCGCAGAACCTTGCCTACACCCGCTATGTCCTCGACGCCGGTCATTCCGGCGACTTCCTCGACCTGATGGCCGCCCTCGCCCCCTGCGTGCTGGGCTACGGCGAAATCGGCGCACGACTGGCGAGCGAGGCCGAGCAGACCCCATACGCAGAATGGATCGCGACGTACTCCGGCGCGGACTACCAGCGCAGCTGCCGCGAGGTGGGCGCGCTGATCGACGCGGCGGTCGCCCGCCGTCTGGGCGCAGCTCCCGAAGACAGCCCCCGCTGGCCCGGTCTTTGCGCCCGCTTCCAGACGGCGACGCGACTCGAGGTGGACTTCTGGAGCATGGGCCTGTCCGGATGAACGCCGTGCCTGCCCTGCACTTGTCGGGGCGTGCGACCATCGACGGCGTGTCGATCTTCGGTCCGCTCTCCCTCAACGCTCCGGCCGGGAAATGGACCTGCCTGCTCGGCCCCTCAGGCGTGGGCAAGTCGACGATCCTGCGTCTGCTCGCAGGCCTTGGCGACGAGATCGCCTTCGACGGCGAGGTGGCGACGGGCGACGGCGCGTCCCTTGACGGACGCGTGGCCCTGATGGCGCAAAGCGACCTGCTGATGCCCTGGCTGGATGTGAACGCCAACGTTACCCTTGGCGCGCGCCTTCGGGGCGAGGTGCCGGACCGGGACCGGGCGCGTGCGATGCTGGAACGTGTTGGCCTTACCGAGCATGCCACAAAACGGCCGCATGCCCTGTCGGGCGGGCAGCGGCAACGGGCGGCGCTGGCCAGGACACTGGTGGAAGACCGGCCGGTCGTGCTGCTGGACGAACCCTTTTCTGCCCTCGACGCGAGATCGCGGGCGCTCATGCAGGATCTGGCGGCCGAGTTGCTGGCCGGGTGCACCGTCCTGCACGTAACCCATGACGCCGCCGAGGCCGCGCGGTTGGGCGACAAGGTGCTGCTGATGAGGCGGGATCGCATCACCGCCGTCACCCCGCCCGAGGGGCCGACGCCTCGTGTCTACGATGCGTCCGACACGCTCGCCTTCCAGGGTCGCCTGCTGCGACTGCTCATGGCGGCCCAATGAGACGAGCCTTTCACATCGCCGCGGTCGCGTTTCTGGGTCTTCTGGTCTGGCAAGCGATCATCACCCTCGCCGACCTGCCCCGTTTTATCCTGCCCGGCCCGTATCTGGTCTTCGCGACCCTTTGGAATAGCCGAATGCTTATAGCCGAGCACGCGCTGGTCACCGGCGTCGAGGTCCTGCTCGGTCTCATCCTAGGCGCGGCCTTGGGCTTCACCTCGGCGATCCTGATGGTCGCTTCTGCGCTGGCGCGCTCTGTGCTGCGCCCCATGCTCGTCTTCAGCCAGGCGGTCCCGGTCTTCGCCCTGGCACCGATCCTGACGCTCTGGCTGGGCTACGGGCTCTGGTCCAAGGTCGCGATGGCGCTTCTGATCATCTACTTCCCGGTGACCTCCGCCTTCTTCGACGCCCTGATGCGCACCCCGTCGGGCTGGCTGGAACTCTCCCGGGTGATGGCCGCGACGCCGCTCCGCGTTATGTGGCGCATCCGCGTTCCGGCCGCGATGCCCGGCTTCGCCTCGGGACTGCGGCTTGCCGCCGTCTACGCCCCGATCGGCGCGATCATCGGCGAATGGGTCGGGGCGTCACGGGGACTCGGCTACCTCATGCTTCTGGCGAACGGCCGCGCGAAAATCGACCTGATGTTCGCCGCTCTGATCGTTCTGGCCGTCCTGACGCTCATCCTACACACTGCCGTCGACGCGGTCTGTCGGCGGCTTTGGAGGACCTGACGCTCCTCCATGCAGGTCTATTTCCCTGACGCCGCACGCAACAGTGGTGAATGCGCAAGGTCGGGATGGTCAACGGGAAGGGAGCGGAACTCGGTCATGGCGAGATGCTGCCACGAGGCGTCCGCCGGAGCCAGAATCAATAAAGCCTCTGTGTCGCTGGAGGACTCGTCAAACGTTGAGGTGGCGTTAATATAAACCGGACAAGCAAAAGCCCGACTGATTAAGTCGGGATTTAAGCGTTTGATATTGTGTAGTTATTTGGTTGCGGGAGGGGGATTTGGGCTTTGGCGAACTTCTTTTATCGTAGCGAGGTAATCAGTCAGCCGTGTTGTTCGACGCATCGGTCTCTCCACCGCTGGCAGCTTCCGCCTTAGCCGCAGCCCTTGCTGCTTCTTCCTCGGCTTTCCACTGATCCACCTGTTCCTGCGCGCGGTTTGCCACACCTTCAGGTGCTTTCGCGTGCTTGAACATCCGGCGGCGGTTTGTTGCAGAAGCGAAGCAGCCCAGCTCAAAGAACATTTCTTCGATCTGATCGGGAGCCTCGTCTTCGAGCCAGTCGATCCAGGCGTCAAAGGTTTCAGCAATAGCAAGGCGGGCCTCGCGCTGGACCTTATCGTCCTTCCGGGCCTGTTGACCGGCGATGTTGCCGATTGAGATCATCGCTTTCTCCATGCGCGCTTGCATGGATGGCGACATTTCGAACTTTGCTTTTTTCGGTGCGCGGGTGGGCTTGCTTTTCCGCCCGCCGCATCCGGCTTGCAAACGATGTGGCTACGCAAATTTTTGCCTGGTTGCGGATCGGTGAAGAAAATTTTGAGCTTCCGCATAAATAACTGATAGTGAACGATTCATCTTCAAGGTGTCCGCTTTTTATTTCTGCTGAAATCTCCCCGCGACGTTTTCAGGAGGCATCAGCGGGTGTCATCGCCGCCGGATACCGGCCCTTCAGGACGGCCCTTTGTGGTGGGGTCCAGCCGCATGATCCTTGCCGAGAGCTTGCGCCGCACCTTGGCAATCTTCGCGCGCATTCCTTCGGGCAGTTGCTGGCCGATCTCGACGATGACTTCATCCGCTGCTTTGATCTCGGCAACCTCCTTCGCCACGTGCGCTTGCGCCTTGCGCTCGGCTTCGGCCGCCGCCTTGCCGCGAAGGCGCTTCATCGCCATCCGGTAAGCCTTACGCGCGATGGCAAAGCCGAAAGATGATTTACGCGCAGGCGTCAGCGACGGGGCCTTTTCTGACTGCTGCGCGGATGCCGCTGGGCGTCCGTTTTCGTCGATCTCGCCGGTCGCAACCGCTTCGCCAAACGCAATGATCTCTTCCGCTTGCTCCTCGCGTTCGGCAACCTCACGCGAACGCGTTTCCAATGCGGCCTCTTTCTCCACCAGATTGCGTTCCTGTTGCGCGCGCCAAGCTGCCGGGCGCACGTGCCGCGGTCTGGCGGGTGGCTTTCTGCCATCGTTTATCGCATCGCGGTATGCCTGTTTGTGCCGCTGCCCTCGCACCAACCCAATCTCGCTGAACCATTCGCCGACGCTGTTCTGTGCTTCCTCGTAATCCTGGATCAGCGTGCGGGCTGGACGAAGCCGCTATCGCGGCAATGGCGCTTTTGGCTGCCGTTATGAGCCGATCCTGATCGCGCGCGTTTTGTAATCTTGCTGACCTGTCTGACGATTGAAGTTTCTCAATCTGTAGACAAGGTCTCTGACATCGACAGTGACCGGATGCTGATCCATGTGGATGAGGGCAAGAATGACAAAGATCGCAAGGCCATGCTGTCGCCCGGGTTGCTTGATCTGCTGCGGGACTATTGGCGTGAGGCGCGGCCCGAGGGCTGGCTGTTTCCGGGCAAGCCAAAGATCATGGCTTTATCGCCGCGTCAACTGAACCGCGCGTTCACGTCTGCCAAGCATATGGCAGGCATCAACAAACCCGCGACCCTGCACACCCTTCGGCACAGCTTTGCGACCCATCTGCTGGAGGCTGGTACGGATGTTCGGGTGCCTACACCGTTGCGTTCCGCTGGAAAGACTACCGTATTAAATCCGGTGACCGCCAAAAGGTCATGCGTCTGGCCACGCCCGAGTTCATCCGCCGCTTCCTGATCCATGTCCTACCCGATGGATTCCATCGCATCCGGCATTACGGCCTGTTGGCCAGTGCAGCGCGCAAAACAAACATCACGAAGATCCGAGCGTTGCTCGGTGTTCAACGCACCGAACAAACCACTGAACCAGAGCAGGAACCTGAGAGTGCCCCTCTCACTTTGCGCGAGCCCTGTCCCTGCTGCGGCAGCCCCATGCGCTTCATCGAGATCTTCCGGCGCGGTCAGAAACCGATGTCGCGGGCACCACCAAGGGAGCAGGCCGCATGACAAGAAGCCTGTTGGCCCAACACAACATCAGCTGGTCACCCTTGGATGATCGGACGAAGCAACTTGCGCCCGTAATCCAAAGTAACGGCGCAGATATCATTGCGCGCTCAAATGGCGATCAGCCCGCAACAAACGCGGTGAAAAATGACAGCAGCAAGAGCACCGAACACTGTCCGTCGTGCGCCCGCGGCAAAGTCAGCTTCGCCCGTCGGCGCTCTTTCCCCATAACCTGATCCCAGACCCCCGCGGCTTCCTCCTTCCGAGGTTTGTCAACGCGGGCCGCCCGCAGCTCCTGACGCCACAGTTGCACCTCGGCCCGCATCGAAAAACCTTCAGGGAAGCCGACCTTCGCCGCACAGTCACGAAGGTCTGCTGAGCGGACTTTCCCGTCATTCTTTTTTCGGACTTCGCTGACGCAGCATTTGCTCGCAGTCGCGGCACATGTGTTGTTGCAACGCAGCGGTCGTCGTCGATGCGGTCATTCGTCGACGTTGTTCCGGCTGTCACCGAGACCGTGCATTCGCCGCACGCTGTTCGGACAAACAAATCGCGGGACAAAGCCGACCTGTCGTTCGTAGTTCTTAACGTCTGCTGTTGGCCCCATCGCGACGATGGTCAATTGTCAGAACGTGCGGCATTTCTTGCCAGTTGCTTAAGGCGAAATGTCATGCATGATCATGAAAACTGATCTTGTAGGCCATAATGATAAAAAGTCAGATCACTCTAAAGCAACTCGAAGCTTTTGCCTTTGTCGTGGACACTGGCACCTTCCGAGCCGCCGCGACTGCTCTCGGAACAACGCAGCCTAATATTTCATCCCGGATTTCTGCTCTGGAAATGGCTTTGGATCTTGCGCTTCTCTATCGAGATGCAGGTTCCGTACGCCTGACCGAGAAGGGTCGGGGGCTCCTCGTTCTAACACGGGACATTCTTCGCGCCGGAGAAGCCCTGTTGGAGGCAGCGGGACGGCAAGAGTTGATCGAAGAACGCCTTCGGCTTGGTGTCACAGAACTTGTGGCTTGCACATGGCTGCAAACGTTCCTGCGGCTTTTACGACAAGAGTACCCAAACCTGCGCGTCGAGCTGGAGGTCGATCTATCCCGTCAGATTGAGGAGCGCTTGCGCGAAGGACGGATCGATCTAGCGCTGCAGAACGGTCCCTTTGCATTTCAAGCCACCGGCGAACAGGCGTTGTCCGAGGAACCTTATGTTTGGGTCGCCAACACGGACCTTGCGAACGAGCTAGCAGGCGGGACATCGGTCGCACGTTTTTTTGACAAAGCCGTCTTGACCCATGCCCGTCATACGAGCGCGGCACGTGCGCTGCACGATCTTGCTGCAACGGAGGGCTATGACGCGGGCAAGATTATTCACTCAAGCGCTCTGTCCGCGTGTCTTCCGATGGTCAATGAAGGCTTGGGGGTTGCGTTGCTGCCCCGCTCCCTGGTCTCGGAGGAGATGAAAGACGGACGTTTGCAGTCTCTCAAGTCGAATTGGATTGCGCCACCGCTTTCGTTTTTTGCCCGTTTCAACGCGGATCGTGCACCGCGCTTCGTTGCCAAGGCTTGTGAGATCGCTGCATCCGTTCGGCCAGTGGAAACCTAAGATAACTCAAATTTATCGGGTATAGAAAATCTATTAATTTGATCTCTGCTCTCGCTCGGGACTTAATGCCCTGAATTCAGATTTTGCAGTGGAGATCGCAATGAAGGCCGAATCTATTCGCATGGGTGTCGACATTGGCGGGACCTTCACGGATGTCGTCCTCGAAAAGGGCGGTGAGCTGTCCTCCACAAAGGTCCTGACGACCTATGCTGCGCCGGAAAACGCCATCATCGACGGTATGCATCAGGTTTGCGCCAAGGCAGGTGTGGATCCCTCAGCCATTGAGCAGATCATCCATGGAACGACTCTGGCCACTAACGCGCTGATCGAACGGCGTGGAGCCAAAACCGCGCTGATCACAACCGAAGGCTTCCGTGATGTGATCGAGATGCGGACGGAGTCCCGGTTTGAACAATACGACCTGAACCTGAACCTGCCTGAACCGCTGTTGCCACGTCAGATGCGTTTCACTGTCCCGGGACGGGTAAACGCCAAAGGCGAAATCCTCGTCGGTCTGGATCGCGCGGATGTCGAAGCAGTGGTGGACCGGATCGCGGAAGCGGGGTTTGAAAGCGTCGCCGTGGGGCTAATCCATTCGTACCTGAACCCCGTACATGAGGAATTGGTACGCGAAGTGCTGGCCGAGAGATTGCCGGATGTCTCGGTGTCGATTTCTTCGGAAGTCTCGCCCCAGATGCGGGAATACGAGCGGTTCAACACCGTCGTCGCAAATGCCTATATCAAGCCCTTGATGGCCTCGTATCTTGGGCGGCTAGAAGATCGCCTGCGCCGTGAAAGTGTCACCTGCCGCATCTTCCTGATGCATTCAGGCGGCGGGATCATCTCGATCCAAAACGCTGCCGATTTCCCAGTCCGGCTGGTCGAAAGTGGACCTGCTGGGGGCGCAGTGTTCGCAGCACATATCGCGGCGCGCTATGGTTTGGACAAGGTTCTATCCTTCGACATGGGCGGCACGACGGCGAAGATTTGCCTGATCAAGAACCAGACCCCCAAAACCAGCCGCGTATTCGAAGTGGCCCGCACCTATCGCTTCAAGAAGGGGTCGGGCATGCCGATTTCGATCCCGGTGATCGACATGGTTGAAATTGGTGCGGGCGGCGGATCATTGGCCCATGTGGACGGAATGCGGCAAATCCGCGTCGGCCCTGAAAGCGCCGGGTCCGAGCCGGGCCCCGCCTGTTATGGGCGTGGCGGCACGCGACCGGGTGTTACAGATGCTGATCTTGTGCTGGGCAAGTTGGACCCGGACAATTTTGCTGGTGGTTCGATCACCCTGCATCCCGATCAATCGGAACAAGCATTGAGCGCGCATGTCGGTGACACTCTGGACATGGACGCGGTCGAAGCCGCCTTTGGTGTGGCCGAGGTGGTAGACGAGAACATGGCCAATGCGGCGCGGGTTCACGCCGTTGAGAACGGCGAGGACCTGAGCGAATACACCATGATCGCCTTTGGCGGCGCCGCTCCGCTGCATGCGGGGCGTCTTTGCGAAAAACTTGGGGTTCAGCGCCTATTGGTGCCGCCAGGGGCTGGGGTTGGCTCTGCTATCGGTTTCTTGCGTGCGCCGTTTAGTTTCGAGGCCAACCGGTCTGTCTACATGAAGCTGAGCGACTTTGACGGCGAGAAAATCAAAAGTCTACTGACTGATCTTAAGGCCGAGGCGACGGGCTTTGTGCGCACCTGCGACGAGATCAGCCCGATCCTGTCAGAGTTCAAAGTGTATATGCGCTACACCGGTCAGGGCTGGGAAATCCCGATTGATCTGACTGAAGATCAGGCGATGAACCCCGATGCTGCTATCTTTGAAGCGCGGTTCGAGGAAGATTACACCAAGCTTTTTGGACGCCCCGTCGCAGGCATGGACATTGAAATCACTGTTTGGTCAGTGAATGCCACGACCCCGCCAGAGGAGGTATCACATATCTCCGAGACCGACGGTACTGCTCAAGTGGCTTTGAACGAGACCCGGCAGCTCTTCGATGCGGCCTCCAGCTCGTATCTCGATGCGCATGTCATTGACCGAAATTCCATGGAAGCGGGCCAAAGGGCAAATGGTCCGGCCGCAGTGACTGAGGCGGAAACAACGATCATTGTCCCAGCCAGTCGGGATGCCATCCGCCAACCGGACGGATGTATCGACGTGGTGGCGAAGGGAGCTGTCCAATGACCCAAGAACACTCGAAAGTCGCCTATCAGGTCATGTGGAACCGCCTGATTTCGGTCGTCGAAGAACAGGCGCAGGCACTGGTGCGCACGGCGTTCTCAACCTCGGTCCGCGAGGCCGGGGACCTGTCGGCAGGCGTCTATGACACGCATGGCAACATGCTGGCGCAGGCCGTCACGGGCACCCCGGGCCATGTCAACGCGATGGCCGATGCGGTGGCGCATTTCATCCGCCGGATTGGTCGTCAGAACATGTTTGAAGGCGATGTCTACATAACTAATGACCCGTGGGAGGGCACGGGACACCTGCATGACATCACTATGGTCACGCCTTCCTTCCACAATGGCACCTTGGTCGGCTTCTTTGCTTGTACGGCTCATATCGTCGATATCGGCGGGCGCGGCTTTGGCGCGGATGCGCAGAGCGTTTATGAGGAAGGCCTGTATATCCCGATCATGAAGTTCGCTGATCGCGGTGCGGTAGACGAAACGCTTGTCCGCATCATCCGGGGCAATGTCCGCGAACCGGATCAGCTGATCGGCGACATCTACGCGCTGGCCACGTGCAATGAAATCGGACACCGCCGCCTGATCGACATGATGGAGGAGTTCGCCCTCGACCAACTGGACGGCATCGCAAATTTCATCCTCGAAAACTCACGCCGCGCTACAATTGAGGCGATCGCGGCTCTGCCGCAGACCTCGGCCACGGGCGAGATGACAATGGACGGCTTTGATGTGCCGATCACGCTAAAGGTGAAGGTCAGCGTGGAAAGTGATCGGATCGTCACCGACTTCACGGGAACGTCCGGCCTCGACAAGAAGGGCATCAACTGCCCACTGGTCTACACCAAGGCCTATGCCTGCTACGCGCTCAAAGTGGCGATTGCGCCGGAGATACCGAACAACGCCGCTTCGCTTGCGCCGTTTGAAATCACGGCGCCCGAAAACTCCATCGTCAACGCGCTGCACCCAGCGCCGGTCGCGCTGCGTCACATCGTCGGGCATTTTGTGCCGGATGCGGTCTATGACGCCTTTGACAAGATCGTGCCGGGTCTGGTGCCCGCCGAAGGCGCGGGATGTCTGTGCAATTTCCAGGTCAGCCTGCGCCCGCGCAGCGACGCACCTGCGCCTGCTGACGCGCGCAGGTCCGAAGTTTTGACCTTTAATTCCGGCGGTTCCGGCGCGCGGCCCGAGCACGATGGCATGAACGCCACGGCCTTCCCCTCTGGGGTCATGACGATGCCCATCGAGGCCACCGAACATGCAGGCCCCGTCATCGTCTGGCGCAAGGAACTGCGCCCCGACAGCGGCGGCGCGGGCAAGACGCGCGGTGGTTTGGGGCAATTCATGGAAGTCGGCGCGCAAGAAGGCCACGAGTTCGACATCCAAGCCATGTTCGACCGCAGCCAGCACCCCGCTCGGGGCCGCCGAGGCGGCTCGAGCGGCGCACCAACGACCATTGCTCAGGACGATGGATCGGCGATGCGGGTCAAGGGGAAGCAATTCGTCCCACACGGTCGAAAGGTGATGATGGCCTTTCCGGGAGGCGCCGGCTACGGCGATCCATTGGGCCGCCCGAAAGAGCTTGTGAAACGCGATCTGGCGCGGGGATATATTTCTGAAGAAACGGCCCGGACCGACTATGGCTTGTCCGCTGAGGACATCGCCGCGGTTCAATCTGCCGTCGCAAGGGGGGAACAGATATGAGCAACCAAAGCCCATCAAAACATAGTTATGACGTGATCATCATAGGAGGCGCAATCATGGGTGCCTCCACCGCTTGGTTCCTGTCGGACAACAAGGATTTCGATGGCTCGGTGCTCGTTGTCGAGCGGGATATGACCTATGAGAACTGCTCGACCACACATACAAACTCCTGCATGCGACAGCAATTCTCGACCGAATTGAACGTACGGATTAGCCAGTTTGCCGCCGACTTCGTCAAAAACATCCGCAGCTATATGGGTGGCGATGAACGCGTTCCGGAACTTGGCATCCGCTCCTTCGGGTACATGTATTTTGCCGACAACAACGGCTTTGCCGATGTTCTGCGCGAAAGCCAACAGGTGCAATTGGCGGCTGGCGCGGCAACCCAGCTAATGACACCCCAAGAGATCAAAACCGCTTACCCCTTTTATAACGTCGATGACATCGTGCTGGGGTCCATCAACCTGGTGGATGAAGGATATTGGGACGGGGCCGCTGTCAATGACTGGTGGCGACGTCAAAGCCGCGAACGTGGTGTCGAATGGGTCCAGAACGAAGTTATGGCGATCACCCGCAACGCGGCTGGCACACAGGTCGAAAGTGTCACTCTCGCCTCTGGCGAAGTGGTTGCCTGTGGTCAGGTCGTCAATGCGTCCGGCCCACGCGCGGCACGCACTGCCCAGATGGCGGGCATCGATGTGCCGGTGGAGCCGCGCAAACGCTATTCGTGGATATTCAAGGCCGAACAACCGCTGGATCAGGACTTGCCGCTGACCATCGACCCCTCAGGTGTGCACGTGCGCGAAAACGGCGGCGGCACATATCAGTGCGGCGGGCATTCCGATTACGACCCTGCGGTAGACTTTGATGACTACGCGATGGATCACTCCATGTGGGAAAACCACGTTTGGCCGATCCTTGCGACCCGTATCCCGCAGTTTGAGGCGATCAAAGTGCAATCCGAATGGGGCGGTCACTATGCCATGAATACCTTTGATCACAATGCGATCATGGGGCCACACACAGAGCTTTCGAACTTCATCTTCCTCAATGGCTTCTCCGGTCACGGGCTGCAGCAGTCGCCTGCGATGGGGCGCGGGACGGCGGAATGGCTGACCTACGGCGAATATCGCGCGCTCGACATGGACCCGTTCAATTTCGAGCGGATCCCAGCAAACAGGCCGATCATCGAAAAGGCCGTGATTTGATGAAGCTCCCCGCCAATCCCTTCACCCGGGCCATTGCAGCTGGTGAGAAACAAACTGGTCTTTGGATCAGCCTGTGCAGCAACTTCGCCGCAGAGGTGGTATCGACCGCAGGATACGACTGGGCGCTGATCGACATGGAGCACAGCGCCAACGATTACTTCAGCGTGCTTGGTCAGCTTCAGGCATTTGCGGCGTCCCCGACCACGGCCCTCGTGCGGGTGGAATGGAACGACGCGGTTGCGGTCAAGCGGCTGTTGGATCTGGGCGCGCCGGGTCTGTTGTTTCCCATGATCCAATCGGTGGAAGAGGCCAAACAAGCGGTTGCGGCGACGCGCTATCCGCCACACGGCGTTCGTGGCGTCTCGGGCGCGACCCGGGCAACGGCCTTTGGGCGCATCACCGATTATGTGGCGCAGGTTGAGGAAGAAACCGCTGTTCTCTTGCAACTGGAAACCCGCGCGGCGGTAGAACAGGCCGAAGCGATTGGCGCGGTTGATGGCGTCAATGGCATTTTCTTTGGACCCGCAGACATTGCGGCCGATATTGGCAAACTCGGCAAGCCGATGGACCCGGATGTCTGGGCCTTGGTCAAGCCTGCGGCGCAAAGACTGATTGCGAAAGGCATGCCAGTTGGCACCTTGGTCACGGACCCCGCCTTTGCGGCTGATCTGTTGAACGAAGGGTTCACCTTTGTGGCCATTGCGACAGACTCGGGGCTTTTGGCGCGGGCCGCAGATGCGGCCCTGGCGCAAACAAAAGGCGCGCTGCAATGAGTTTCGCCTCATCGCGTCTTGCTCTGGTCAAACCGTCCGCTTCTGCCTGGGTCAGCCAGGCCGCAAAAGAGGCCAGGGCGCGCGGTGAAGATGTCATTGATCTTGGCCTTGGCGAGCCGGATTTCGACACACCCGATCACATCAAAGAGGCCGCGCATCAGGCGGCTCTACGTGGCGAGACGAAGTATCCCCCGACGAATGGCACCCTCGCATTGCGGCAGGCCGTCGTGGACAAGTTCAAACGTGAAAACGCTCTGGACTACGCGCTGGACGAAGTGATCGTGTCAAACGGCGCCAAGCAGGTGTTGTTCAACGCCTTCATGGCCACGTTGGAGCCGGGCGACGAGGTGCTGCTCTGCGCGCCCTATTTCGGTCAGTACAAGGACATCGTGCTCATTCTTGGCGGCGTGCCGGTGCCGCTGGAATGCCCGGCTGAAGCTGGCTTTCTCCTGACGCCTGATCAATTGCGCGACGCCATCACGCCGAAGACCCGATGGCTGCTCTTGAACCAACCGTCGAACCCGTCGGGTGCGGTCTATTCGGATGCCGAGATCACGGCACTCGGCGACGTGCTGGCCGATCATAAGCGTGTGCTGATCCTGTCGGACGAAATCTACGAGCACATCCTGTTTGACGGGCGCGTGTTCCGATCGTTCGCGGCGCTTTGCCCGGGTTTGAAAGACCGCACCCTGACGGTCAACGGCGTGTCCAAAGCCTATGCCATGACGGGTTGGCGCATTGGCTATGGTGCTGGGCACAAAGATCTGATCGCGGCGATGACCAAAGTGCAAAGCCAAATCTCGTCAGGAGCGTGTTCCATCGCTCAAGCGGCTGCCGCGGCCGCATTGGACGGGCCACAAGATGAGGTCCGTAATTTTTGCCGAGCGTTCGAGGCGCGCCGTGATCTTGTGGTCGCGCGTGTGGCCCAGATCCCGGGCCTGACGCTCGACGCACCGGGCGGCGCATTTTATGGCTTGATCGGCTGCGCAGGGCTGATCGGCGCCATGACGTCTCAGGGCGAGACGATTGAAACAGACACAGATGTGACCGCCTACCTTCTGAATGCTGCAGGCGTCGCCGCCGTGCCCGGCAGCGCCTATGACCTTTCACCGTTTTTCCGAATTTCAACAGCGGCCTCGGAAGAGGTTCTAAACGATGCGATGAATCGCATTGCCCGCGCTGTTTCTGACCTCAAAGGACCGACTTTATGAAAAAGATCGTACTTACCGGCGCGGCAGGTCGCCTTGGTTCCTATCTACGCGAACCACTTTCCAAGATGTGCGAAGACTTCGTCTCCTCGGACATTGCGGACAGCGTCACAAATCTTGCTGCGAATGAAACCTATGTGAAAGCCGATATCACCGATCTCGACGCCATGGTTGCGCTTCTGGAAGGCGCGGACATGGTGGTGCATTTCGGTGCGGTCGGCGACGAAGCCCCGATGGAAGTGCTTTGGGGGCCGAACTTCTATGGCGCCTATACTGTGTGGGAGGCCGCCTATCGCAACAAGCTGCGCCGCGTTGTCTATGCCTCGTCCATTCATGCTGTTGGCATGCACAAGAAGACGGATTTCATTGACATTGATGCCCCTCATAAACCCGACACATTCTATGGGCTCGCCAAGTGTTTTGCCGAAGACCTTGCTTCTCTCTACTGGGACAAGCGCGGGCTTGAATCCGTTTGCATGCGCATCTTGTCGTGCGCGCAGCCAACCAATTCACGTGCTGTTGGCACCTGGCTCAGCTATGATGATCTGATCCACATGGTAGAACGTGCGATCACCACGCCCATTACAGGCTTCAGCGTGGTCTACGGCGTATCAAACAACGATCGTGCGCCAGTCGATAACGCCAAGGCGCAACACTTGGGCTACCGCCCGAAGGGCAACGCCGAGCAATTCGCTGCAGATATCTTTGCCTCAGATGGTCCGCTCGACCCCCATGATCCCGCCAACACCCACCACGGCGGCCCATTTGCAGCCGTGGAGTTGGGCAACAGCGGCGTGGCCCATCTGAACCTCAGCACAGACGATACCGGAAGGGACTAAGCATATGGAAAAAGTTGCACTGATTACAGCGGGCGGATCAGGTATGGGCGCAGATAGCGCACGCGCCTTGGCCGCAGATGGCTTCAAGGTGGGGATTCTGTCTTCCTCCGGCAAAGGCGAAGCACTTGCCAACGAGCTGGACGGTGTTGGCATCACAGGCACCAACAAATCTGACGAAGACCTGCAAAAGCTGGTCGATGCAGCCATGAACCACTGGGGCCGTGTCGACGTTTTGGTGAACTCCGCCGGTCATGGACCGCGCGCATCGGTCTTAGAGCTCACCGATGAGGACTGGCACGAGGGTATGGAAGTCTACTTCCTGAACGCGGTGCGCCCCTCGCGTCTCGTCACACCGATCATGCAAAAACAGGGTGGCGGAGCGATCATCAACATTTCGACCTTCGCCGCCTTCGAGCCAAACCCGGTGTTTCCAACGTCAGGCGTGATGCGCGCCGGGCTTGCGGCCTTCACAAAACTCTTTGCCGACAAATACGCAGCCGAGAATATCCGCATGAACAACGTGCTGCCTGGGTTCATCGACAGCCTGCCAGAAAAAGAGGAATTCCGGTCGATGATCCCGATGGGCCGCTACGGCAACTCCCTTGGCGAGATCGCAAGTGTCGTGGCCTTCTTGGCCTCGGAGGGTGGAGCTTACATCACCGGTCAAAATATTCGGGTTGATGGGGGTATTACCCGGTCGGTTTAGTACCAATGATAATGAGGCCGAGAGCACCACTGGTCACCGGCGCGATTAGGGCTTGTCATCGACGATGTCCCCTATCCGCACTTGGCTCCCATTTATGCATCTTGCAGCATCTGAGACTTTGGGCTCGGTCCCAGGTTTCGCCATGCGCTGGCGCAGTGACCGCTTCGCGCGAGCGAATGGCTTCACAGCTTCGCCTCAGAACCGCTATATCGTCTAAGTACACAACACCGTTTATCAGAAATCGGAAGGAAGCGTCGCGCTAAGCGCACAAAGAACGCCTAACCATGTTCACCCTTTGGGCAATTTGACCGAGATGCCGCTCGTCGGTTCCGCAGCAACCACCGAGAATATCGACCCGGGGGAAGTTGGCCGCGACTTCACCCATTTGCTGGCCAAGTTCGACGGGATCACCATCCTAAAGATGTCCGAGCTTGCAGAGAGCGAGCTTGTCCATCTGCACAGCATTCGGACGGATGCATCTCAACCGGTCCAGCCATAACCCCTGATCTGCCAAGGCAGAGGCGAATTCGAGGGGATGCGAGCAGTTGGTGCCGAACCAGGCTGCCGCGCCGTGCGTCCTTTCGTCGATTGTCTCGATAGCCTCACGCAGGCTGGGTCCGGAGCGGAGCCTGCCTTCGGTTGTCAGCGTGAGGCTTAGGCCCAAGGGGATGCCGATCTTCGTGGCCGCGCGGACGACGCCCACAGCCTCCGCGATATTGTTGAAGCCGGGCGCGATCGCCATGTCGGCCTTCGCGGACTTCAGCGTCGAGAGCTGCGTGGTGTGATAATCTTCGGCCTCGTCCTCAGAGATGTTGCCGCCGGTCCCGTAGGCGTCGCCACGGGGACCTATGCATCCTGAGATATAGACGTCGCTCACCCGATCCTCGTACTCAAAACGGAGGTTGTCGAGCCATGCGATGGTTCGGCGCACCATGTCAGCAAGTTCGGCCGGGCCGTAGCCAAGCTTTGCGCCCCAGTCCGAGCTCGCACGGTAGTCGTGACCCATGATGACCATGCCTGTCCCATGATGGGCCGCAACATCGAAATACCGTCGGTAGATGTCGCGAACTACCGAATCTGCCTCTGGATTGTCGAGCAGCGGAAACATTGCGAATTCCGGCAGTTCGATGCCCCATTTGTACATGATCTCGGTCTCGGTTCCGCCTTCCGTCAGGTAGAACTTGTTGTCGAGCCTTGGCGGAAACTCCTGCATGTCGATGCCCCCTTTGCGCCTGCCGATGCTCGAAGAGGATATGCTTGGACAGCTGATTGATTTAGAGGCATTCTAGCCAAACCGGTGACACATTGGCCAATGCTAATGCAAAATAATTCCCATCCTCAGTTCGACGTCATCCTCCTCGCCTACCCCGGGATTGGGCCGGCGATCCTCTATGGCTACTATGACGTTTTCGCTAGCGCCGGGTCGCTTTGGCCCCAGCTGATATCGGGGACGCCGGGAAAACCGTTGTTCGACGTGAGGATTGCGGCGCGGTCCGGGACGGCGTTTCGAATCTTCGACGGCATACCTGTGGAGCCGCACGTTGCTTTGGCGCAGGTCGAGCGCACCGATTTGATTCTGATCTCGGAGGTCGAGGTGGACCCGGATGTGTCACCAACGGGAATGCTCGCCGAGGAGGCAGCTTGGCTGCGCCAGCAATACGAAGCTGGCGCGACGATCGGCGCCTCATGCAGCGGCTCTCTCCTGCTGGCCGAGGCGGGCCTCCTGCGCGGGGAAGAGGCGACGGTTCACTGGGCGCTTGCCGAGTTCATGAGGATCCACTACCCGGAGACCCTGGTTCGTTCCGAGCGGGTATTGTGCGTTGCGGGCGAAGACGGGCGCTTGGTGACGGCGGGTGGCCATGCTGGCTGGCACGACCTTGCGCTCCACATGATCGCGCGTTTCTGCGGTCTCGAAGAGGCCACACGCGCCGCGAAGAGTTTCCTGCTGTCTCCTCATCCCAACGGTCAGGGGCCCTATGCCGCGATGCTGAAGCGCAATCCGGTTTCGGACCCTGTCATCATGAATTGTCAATTTTGGCTCGCCGACAACTATTCCGTCGCGAACCCGGTAGCCGAGATGATCGCAAGGTCCGGCTTGCCGTCGCGAACCTTCTCGCGACGCTTTGGACGCGCCACCGGATATCAACCGCTGGATTACGTTCAGTCGCTGAGGATTGAGGAGGCAAAACAACTCCTGGAAACCTCAACGACGTCGATTGAGGAGATTGGCATCGAGGTCGGCTACGACGACCCGTCCTATTTTCGCAGATTGTTCAAACGCAAGGTCGGAGTGTCTCCACGCCACTACCGAACCTTCTATGCAAGTAAGTAGCGAAAGGACGCGGGCACTCGCGGTGGCTTTGCCGCGTCGTCCATTCGGTCGATCCGGTTACCGGACGGCTGCTCCGTCCCGCACATTTCCAGTTCGCCAACGGCTCGATTTTGCATCCGCAGCGAACGGCCGGAATACGTGCTGCGACCGCAGCATCACGGCTGGGTTGTAATGTCTTTTATGGGCCGATTTCGACGACAAGTGTCGTCAGCGTTTACCTGTCACCCTGCAGCAATCTAACCTCTTATTATCCCACGCCCTCTCCGCCAAATTTTAACGAGAGGGACACCCTCTCGTCGCTCTCCCGAACATAACTTCCGTTTTGCCGCGAGCTTTCTGCGACGCGCAGCAAAACGGAAGCCTTCTGCATAAGGGTTTCCCGCTGGTGTCGATTTTTCACACCAAGGAGAACCCCATGTTTCACCACCCTCAGCCCCTTGTTCCGGTCACTGATTGGTTCACAAATCTGCAACGAGGCGATGTCGTACTCTTTCGTTTCCCCGTTCGCGACGATGTCGACAAAATCGACACGCCGAAGCGCCGCCCCTGCCTGGTGCTGGACACCTTCCAGCGGGGGCAAGACAGCTTCGTCGAGCTGACCTATGGCACTTCGTCCCAGGGGCGTGCAAATCGTGGATACGAGTTGATCGTACGACAGCCACAATCGCAGACGGTAGCCGGGCTGACGAAGCCAACCCGTTTCGTTTGCGCGCGCCGCATCACCGTAAGCGTCAACAACCCTGGCTTCGATTGCCCGACCGAAGAGATCTCACCCGTGATCGGAAGCCTTGATGAGGCATTGATGGAGCGCATGCATGCCCTTCGCGCGCGCATCCAAGCTGAAGCGGATATCGCCGCACGCTACCGCGAAGAACGACACGCGGAACAAGCGCGGTGGACGCACGAAGCTCGCGGTTTCCGTTAGGGAACCGCGCCTTCGGGCCTCCCGCACTTCAAATCAACACAAGGAAAAAACCAATGGAGATGCCATTCAAGAACATCGACGAAATCACAGCCATGGCCGCCTCGTGCTTCCCGCTCGCACGCGCTGCCGCAACCGGGATCGAAGAGGACGTCCTCGACCTCGTTGCTCCCAAGGCGAAGCGGGATGCCAAAATGCTAATGCTGCTACTGCGTCGTGGTACGATCTTCGAGAAAGGGGTTCTGGCGAAGCTGGTCGAGCTGATCGACGAACTCGACAAGGAGATCGCCGAAGGCACCTATATAGAAACCCATTACGATAACAGTCCGGAGAATGCATCAGCCGATACAAGCTGGGGGCAGGAACGACTTACTCCTGAAGCGGACCGGCTGAAGAATGCTCTGATCGTGAAGAGCGGTCTGGTTGACATTGTGCTGGCCGAAGGGATGGACCGCCTGAACCGGAGCCAGGAGCTTTCTGCCAACCTGTTCAGCAACTGCGATTTCCACGGCGTAGATATCCACACGCTCTCCGAAGGTCGTATTGAAGAGCTTCACATCGGCATGAAGGGCACGATGGACGCGATGCATCTCAAGCGCATCGCCGAGATGACCCATCGCGGCCTCAAAGGACGCATCACCGATGGCCGCTCCGCCGGAGGATTGAGCTACGGCTACCGTGTGCCGATAGACCCCAAACCCGGTCTTCGGATAACGGGTGAGCTGGAGATCGACCAAGATCAAGCAGAGGTTGTTCGGCGTATCTTTCAAGAGTTTTCCGAGGGTAACAGCCCGCGTGCGATTGCTCATCAGCTGAACATAGAGTCGATCCCCTCCCCACGTGGGCGGGAGTGGAAGGTCAATACGATCTACGGCAATGCCAAACGTGGCACCGGCATTCTGAACAACGAACTATACGCAGGGATCCGGGTCTGGAATCGCCTGCAATACCGCAAGAACCCAGAGACTGATCAGCGCGTCTCACGGGGCCGGGATGAAGCCGACATTATTCGAAAGGATGTCCCCGAGCTGCGCATCATCAGCGAGCCCATATGGCAGGCTGTAAAGGCGCGCCAGGGCGAGCAGAGGCGCACACTTACCAAGGCGGCTCCGGTAGCACTGCGCCGCAAGCGGTACTTGCTTTCAGGTCTTGTGCGCTGCGGCCAGTGCGGAGGTAATATGACAGTCGCCGGCTCCGGCAAAAGCCGCGCGTACTATTGCGCTGATTCAAAGGGCAAGGGACCTGCAGTCTGCGCAGGAATGCCCGGGCTCCGCCTGGACCGATTGCAACCGCTTATACTGACGGGCCTGCGCGATGAGTTGATGACCCCCGATGCCGTAGAGCGATTCCGTGACCAGTTTTCGGCCCGCATGGCAGCCGGGAGTAAAAGCCGCGAAGCTGAGCGTGTTGCCCTGCAAAGGGCACTCGCGAAGGAGCAGAAAGCAATCGGCGGCGCTATGCGTGCCGTTCGGGATGATATGGCCACCAATAGCGTTTACGAGATGCTGAAAGCTGCGGAGGTCAAAAAGGAAGCTATAGAGGCAGAGTTAGCTGCCCTAAAAACTCCGATCATTGAACTGCCAGAGGATTTGGCGGCAGTGTACCGGGCTCGGGTCGATGCTTTGGCGGACACGTTATCGGATGCGGATGTGGTTCATCGGGCGTCCGAGATCCTCGCGAAGCTAATCGATCGGATTGTCATCCATCATGATGCGACCACAGGCCATACGGCTGAACTTGAAGGTAAACTGTTGGAATTATTGAGCTTTGCAGACAGCAAAAACGCCGCAGCCCTTTCGGGTGCGGCGTCTTCGCTAAAGCTGGTTGCGGGAGGGCGCAACAGACGATACTTGCGGCTGCTTGAGGGTCTAATTCCGAGAATTGCTGCCTAGCTCAAATAGATTTAGCGCCGAAATCACCGTGTTTAAGATATCCCCTCGAACCTTACCCAATGTTTCAACGATTGCATCATTCCAGTTGGCTAAACTCGGAGACAGGTGTTCGATGCTCATTCCTTCTCTGTTCAACCCTCCATAGGCGCGACGGGATGCCAAGACGCAGCGACATCAGTGTTCGACATGTTCCGCTGCACCGGCCTTCGCTTTCGCTGCATTTTTGCGACGAAGTTTCAGGCAAGTTACACCAGTCTGGTCATGGGTTAAACGAAAGTGATGCGCTGACGGCCTACGGTCTGCTTTCTTGGAAATCATGACACTCCGAGAAAGGGAATGCAGGCTATGGTTGCATGGCGTGTTGCGCATCATGAATCGAGTTGTGTCTTTTGATGTGCGGGTTGAACGTCTAATGTCGACCAAAGGACAGGATGAAACCATGGACACACCATCGCCACGAAGCGCACCAAATGGTGACGTGACTGCAGTTGCTCAGTGGGTGGCCGATATCTTGCGTGACCGCATTATCAGGGGCGTTTTACCTGCTGGCGCACGGATCGTTGAGCGCAAGCTCTCGGCGGAACTGGATGTCTCGCGGACACCCATCCGTGAAGCACTCAAACTACTTCACGCAGACAACCTGATTCATATCTCGCGTCACAAGGGTGCGCAGGTAACAGACTTCTCGGCGCAGGAAGCCCTGGAACTCTTCGACGTGATTGCATCATTGGAAAGTCTGGCCGCAGAGCGTTTGGCCGAAAGAATAACCGAAGAGCAACTTGCTACCTTTGAGGATTTACATGCAGCCATGCTGACCCATTATCAAGCGGGTGAAGCTGATGCCTATTTTGACTTAAATTCTGAAATTCATGACACCATTCTTGCAGCCTGCGGCAATCTCATCCTGCAGAACCTGCATACAAAGATGATGGCGCGTGCGCGTCGAGGACGATTTATGGCAATTATGGACCCCAATCGCCTGAAGTCTGCAGTTGAAGAGCACGAACAGCTTATGGCTGCCCTCCGAACCCAAAATGCAGATGCAGCGCGTCAAATATGGCGTAAGCACCTTTTAAACACAGGTCAGAGCGTGACGGATGTCTTGCGCAGTCAAGCCCTAGGCCGAGGCGCGCTTCCATAGATTTTCGGCGACCTTCTGTGCGTCTTGAATGACGGCCCCCATATCGACACGTGTTGGCATGCAATCCCTCACCAGCCATTCACCTGCCACCATCACATCGGTCACATTTGCGGCCGATCCGGAATGCACGACGATCCCGTAGCCGTCGATGACGGGCCGCAGGTTCGGCGCATGGGGGTCAAGCAGGATCAGATCGGCGGGCGATCCAATCGAAAGCGTCCCCGACGCCGCATGCCCCTTCAAAGCACGCGCCGCGTCCACTGTTCCCCAGCCAAAGACGGTTTTCGCATCAAGAACAAATTCCATATCTGCACGCAATCGCGCGGTTGCAATCGCCATGCGCATTGCCTCGAACATATCGGCAGACTTGGTGTCGGTGCATAGCGTGATGGTCGCGCCTGCGTCTCTGAGAGCCATGATCGGTGCGGCAGCGCCAAATGCTGCGTTTCCAATCGGGGCGTGGTTGATCACGACACCGGCTTTGCCGATCCGCCGGATGTCGGCCTCGTCCAGAAAAATGCAATGGGCCGCGACCAGATCAGATGACAGAAGGCCCACGTCCTCTAGCAGTTCGGCAGGCGATAGCCCGTCACGCGACCGGACCTGTGCGACCTCCATCTTGGATTGCGCAAGGTGTGTGTGAACCTGTTTGCCCGTCTTCGCGGAAAGATCGGCAAAAGTTTGAAGCATCTGCCGCGAGCAGGTGTCGGGGGCATGGGGGGCAAGGATCGTGCTGATGCGTTCGTTGCCCTTGGCATCCCATGTGTCGATGAGATCAAGTGCGGCACCCAATGTGGCCTCTCCCAACTTTGGATCGTGTAGAAATTCTCCGTTGGCCAAGGCAGCGGTGTCCGCATCCATCACCCTGCCGCCGATCATGGCACGCAATCCGAAGGCTTCCGCTGCGCGGGCAAGCGCATCGGGCATCCGGTAATAATCGACGATTGTCGTGGCCCCCGCACACAGCATTTCCATCACGCCGAGCCTTGCAAGGATTTGGGTCTCCTCAGAAGACAGCCAATGCCCCTGTGGCACGCCCGGCGTATAGGCCGGGGCAAATCCCAAATCCTCGACCATCCCGCGCACGCTCATCAATGGGGAATGGTTGTGCGTGTTGATCAAGCCAGGCAGACACATCGCCCCTTTGCCATCGATCACGGTCTCACCGGGATTGGGCGTAGCACCGCGCGCAGCGATGACACCGTCTCGAATTGTAAGCGATCCGCCCGGAACGAATCCCTCTGTCGGGCACAAAAGTGCAACATTGCACAAATGGAATGCCATCTTACTTTTCATTGTGCTTACTCCTTAAGCATCGGGGCGCAAATGCTGCGGGTCATCCGATCATCCGCGCACAACAGCAACAATTCGGGCTGTTTTCATCGCTATCCATCACCGGACAAGACAAAGGTGTCAAATGGAATGCCATTTTGATCCGCCGAAAGAGTGGACCCACCCTGACAGAGGAGAAATAACGATGACACTGAATATCCAACGGGGTCTGACCCGTCGAAAGCTTCTGAGAAATTCCGCGATGGCGGCCGTCGGAACGTTTGCCGCACCCTCAATAATGCGCGCACAATCAAGTGAACTGGTGATCGGCGGTGCGGGCTCGCACACCGCATGGATGGAATCGATTGTTACCCCCTATATGAAAGAAACGATTGGCACCGACATCATTTTTGAAGGCACGAAATCGTCCGTAAACCTTGAGAAAATGTCATCCAACAAGGAAGCGCCTTATCTTTCTGTCGTCCAAATGGATGATCCGGTGATGATTCAGGCAGTTGAAGCCGAACTGTTGACACCGATCACACCGGGCGCTGTTCCAAACATGACCAACCTACGCGCTGACGCGACGCATATGGATGGCATGTGGGTCAACTATGTGCAGCCCTGGGCGGGCATTGCCTATAACACCGACAAGACCAACGGCGTTCCATCTTGGACGGCACTTTGGGATCCTGCAAATGCCGGACAGGTCGTCATTCCGTCACTGCAAAACACCGAAGGCATGTGGACATTGATGTCAGCCGCGATGCTGGGATCGGGTCTTCCTTTCTCGGAAGCGCAGTACGAAATTGACGCAGCCTTTGCAAAACTTGAAGAACTCAAACCGAACCTGCTGACCGTCTATTCCACGATGAGCCAAGCTTTCAACCTGCTGGAACAGGGTGAAATCTCGATGCTTGCGGGTAATTTCTCGTCCTACACGCTACCCCGCAAAGCCGAAGGCGTACCAGTTGATCTTGCAGCGCCCGCCGAAGGTATCTTTGCAATGCCGTCAGGGATTTGTCTGGTCAAAGGTGGTCCTAATCCGGAACTGGCGCAGGCCTATGTCAACGAAATGCTTGGACCGGTGATGCAGGCGGCAATTGCTGACTTCGCCTCGTCTGTCCCCGCAAATACGACAGTGACCGCGGGTGCGATCATCCCAGACGGCGTGCCGATTTATTCGCCGGACTGGAGCTTTGTCGCAGCAAACCGCGCTGCTTGGATCGACCGTTTCGACAAGCTGATGGCGATCTAAGCATATGCAGGCCCAGACTACGGACCAAAGTCCGACAGCGCGCCGCTATCTTGATGTGGTGGGTGCCGCCAAATCCTTCAAAGGTACCGTGGTCATGGACAACATGAATTTTCGGGTGGCCAAGGGCGAGCTTGTCTCGCTCCTTGGCCCCTCGGGCTGCGGCAAGACCACATTGCTGCGTATCATCGCGGGCTTATTGGAAGCCGATACCGGTGATATCATTCTGGGCGGGCGCAACGTGTCCTCCCTTCCCGCGCACAAGCGCAACATCTCTGTTGTCTTTCAAAACTACGCTTTGTTTCCCCATCTGACCGTCGCCGAAAACGTGGCCTTTGGCCTGCGTGCACGCGGCATGTCAAAATCCGATGTCAAAACGCCCGTCGCGGAGGCTTTGGCGCTTGTCCGCATGGACACTTTTGCAGATCGGCCGGTGTCCGCCCTTTCGGGTGGCCAGCAACAGCGCGTGGCCGTCGCGCGCGCGCTTGTCGTTTCACCAGATCTGTTGCTGCTTGATGAACCGTTTTCCGCGCTTGACCGAAAACTGCGCGAGACGATGCAGATCGAATTGAAAGCACTCCTGCGCAGCCGTGGCATTACAGCAATCTTCGTCACCCACGATCAGGAAGAGGCGATGGGCGTCTCTGACCGGATCGCGGTCATGAACAGCGGTAAGATCGAACAATTCGCCGAACCCTCGACACTTTACGCACAACCTGCCTCGCCTTTTGTGATGGATTTCGTGGGGCTTTCGACACGTCTGGCAGGCCGCGTGACCAAACAAGCCGATGGTATCGCCACGGTGCAAACTAATGTCGGAGCTGTGCGTGCAAATTCCCGGCATACGGTCGGAACATCAGTGCAAGTGGGCGTGCGGCCCGAATTGATCACACCCGAACCAAGCCCGGAGATGAACCAGATCAAGGTTCAGCTGGATGACGTCATGACGCTGGGGTCGAAAACCGTGCTGCATGGGGTCACAACGGGAGAGGATAAATTCCTGTGTGAATTGCCCGGCATACGGACGGGTTATGCACGTGGCGAAACCGTTACCTGGGGCTGGGCTGTCGCGGACACGCTGATCCATGAGGTGCACGCATGATCGCACGCTCAAACCGGATCTCGCTTTTGGCTGTGCCGGGATTGGCGTTTTTGGCCGTCATTTATGCGCTGCCCCTTCTGATGCTGTTGTTCAAGAGTGTTCAAGGTGCCGAAGGGCTGACCTTGGTCACCTATATCGACTTTTTCAGCGACGAATTTAACCAGACCGTTCTATGGCGCACCTTGCGCGTGGCACTCTTGACCACCCTTCTTGCATTGGTGATCGCCTACCCCACGGCATTTGCGATGGCGCGCGCCAAAGGCATTTGGCTGACAGTCTTTATGGTGGCGCTTGTCCTGCCAATGTCGCTGGGCGTGATCGTCAAGGCCTTTGCCTGGTCGATCCTGTTCCGGTCGAACGGATTTCTGAATACGACAATGCAGGCTATCGGAATGACGGATGAACCCGTGCGCATGCTGTTCACCGAAACAGCCCTGATTATTGGCGCTGCAAACGTCTTTTTGCCCTTCATGGTGCTGCCGATCTATTCAGTGATCCGCCAGTTGAACAGCTCACTTCCCGAAGCCGCCTCTTCCTTGGGCGCCACACCTTGGTTTCGGTTTACCCGCGTGACCTTGCCGCTGAGCCTGCCGGGCGTCGTTGCAGGATCGGCTTTCACATTCTCACTGGCAATTTCGATGTATGTGATCCCGTCCCTGATCGTCGGCGAACGACAGCAGACGTTATCGATGCTGATCGCCCGGTCATTCTTGTACCTGCGCAATGAACCACTCGGGTCTACGATTTCTGCGGTCCTGCTTGCGATTGCCATCTTCGTGGTCCTGTTTTCCAGCTGGCTTGCTGGCCGGTTGGGGGCACGACAATGACCCAGACGGACCGCATCACGATCTTTTTTGCATGGGCCGTTGGCATTGGCTGCATCATTTTTCTGATGCTGCCCATCGTCATCACGGTTGCCACCTCGTTTACGTCATCGTCAGTCTACACCTTGCCACCACCCGAATGGTCGCTGCGGTGGTATAGGTCGCTTGAGCGACGCAGTGGGTTGTTGGAGGCGGTGCAGCTTTCCCTCAACCTTGCCTTCATTTCAACAGCAATTTCGATGGTCTTAGGGACTATGGCCGCCATCGCCGTGGCCCGGGGCGAGTTTCGCGGCAAGCAAGCGATTGCGACTTTCACGGTCTCTCCGCTGATGATGCCCGGACTTGTCGTGGGCGTGGCCATGCTCCAATTTTTCCGAGAGATCGGCCTGCGTGACGCCTATTGGTCGCTGCTGCTGGCGCATGTCGTGATCACCCTGCCCTTCGTGATGCGCACGCTGCTGGCATCAATGGGGGCATTCGATTTCTCGCTCATTGATGCCGCACGCACATTGGGGATGAGCTATCCGCGCGCGATCCTCAAGGTGCTGATCCCAAACCTTGCGCCCGCCTATCTGACCGGTGGTCTGTTCGCCTTTCTGGCGTCGATGGACAACTACCCGATCTCCATTTTTCTGACCGATGCCCGCAACAAGACGCTTCCCATCAAGATGCTGCAATATCTGGAAGAACAGCCAGACCCATCGCTTGCTGCGATGTCATCAGGGCTGATTTTGATGGCGATTATCGTGCTGGTCGTGGCGTCGCGCACCGTTGGCCTGAACAGGATGATTGAAACATGACCGAACGCCGCGATTTCAAAGGTTATTTTGGCGCTGAACCTCCGCCCAACTGGCCACAGGGCGCGCGGCTTGCGGTGTCGATTGTGGTCAACGTGGAAGAAGGTGCCGAACTGTCCATCGCCGATGGCGACGAGCGCAATGAAAGCACCTATGAAATCCGTGAAGAGGTCGTGGGATACCCCGACCCCTGCATGGAAACGCATTTCACCTATGGCACGCGTCAGGGCTATGCGCGCATCGCAAAGGCATTTGAAACCTACGGTGCAAAGGCCACATTTTCCACCTGCGGCCGCGCCGCCGAAAGATCGCCTTGGTTATTGCAAGATGCGGTGTCGCGCGGGCACGAAGTGTCCTGTCATGGATGGCGCTGGGAGCGGCAGGCCGAAATGGCGCGCCCGGACGAGGCGGCGATGATCGCGCGTACCCATGCGGCCATTGAAACGGCCTGCGGCGTCGCCCCTGTCGGGTGGCACACGCGGTCAGCGCCATCAGTGAATACCCGTGATCTGCTGTTAGAGCATGGTGGCTTTGCCTATGACAGCGATGTTTATGACGACGATATCCCCCGGATGCATGACGCGACCCACGTCATCCTGCCTTATGCATTCGACACCAATGACATGCGGTTTTCACCGGGCGGTGGCTTTGTTCAACACAGGGATTTTTCCGACTATGTGATCGGCGCATTCGACCGGCTTTACGCCGAGGGCGCTGAAGCGGTGCGGATAATGTCGATCGGCCTGCATTTGAGGCTGATTGGCAGACCGGGCCGGATCAAAGGGCTCGAAGATGTCCTTGGCTATATCACCGGCAAACCAGACGTTTGGATCGCCCCACGACGCGAGATTGCCGCCCATTGGAAGGCGCAGGTGTCATGACAATGCAATCCGCTCGTGCCATCGCTGCCGACGTGCAAAGCCAAGCGACATCAGCTGTTGCGGTCGCGCGAGCAGCACTTGACCGCGCAGCAGAAGCGAACCCAAAGCTGAACGCGCTGACCTGTTTAAACCCCAAAGCCCTGTCGGGTGCCCGTTCCATCGATGCCCGCGTCGCGGTGGGCGAGATGCTGCCTCTTGCCGGGGTGCCCATCGTCATCAAAGACAACATTTGGGTCAAAGGTTTATCGATTACCAACGGATCACGCCTTTACGCAGACTTCATCGCGCCTGAAGATGCCATTGCTGTCGCGCGTCTGCGGGCGGCGGGCGCTGTGATCCTTGGGATCGGAACCTGTTCCGAATTTGCGTGCAAGGGGCTGACGAATACGCCCCTTCACGGCATCACCCGCCACCCAGCCAACCACAATCTGACACCCGGCGGATCGTCTGGCGGTCCGGCTGTTGCGGTGGCTACGGGCATTGTACCGGTCGCGATTGGGACCGATGCAGGCGGGTCCTCGCGTCGCCCCCCTGCGCATGTGGGTGTGGTGGGTTTCAAACCCAGCCAAGATGCAATTCCATACGGTCCGGGCTTTCAAGAACCGGTGTGGGGCATTTCAACAATCTGCCCAATCACCCATGATGTCGCGGACGCTGCCTTGGTCTACGCGGTACTGAGCAGGACACAGACCACCGCCGCCCTTACCCGCAACACCCGTTTCACCTATGCGCCCGATATGGGCCTGGGGGTTGCCATTGACCATGATGTCGCTCAGGCCAGTGACGCCGCCGTTGCGGCCTTGGCCGAGGTTGCAACAATCACAAAAGCGGCACCCGAGTGGTCCGTGGATTGCCTGCCCGCGTCGATCATGCCGCTGCAATTTGCCGGGCTGGCGGCACTTTATGGCGACCTATGGCGCGCCCAACCAGACCAGTTTGATCCTGACATCGGTGCGCAGATCAAAAACGGGCTGTCGCTCACGGGGGTTGAAGTCGCTCATGCCCTGCAAGCCTCGCAGGTGATGCGTGTGACTTTGCAGTCTTTTCTGTCTGATTTTGATTTTCTCATCACGCCGACAACACCCTGCCCTGCCTGGCCTGTGTCGCAACTGGGACCCACGACAATCGGTGGCCAGCCAGCAAGCCCGCGCGACCATGCCGCGTTCACACCGCAAGCCAACCACGCGGGCGTGCCAGCCATCACCATTCCGTGCGGCTTTACCAAACAAGGCTTGCCCATTGGCCTGCAAATCATCGGATCAGCCGGATCTGATGCCGCTTTGCTGTCAGTCGCACAACACTTCGAAACCGCCCTTCGGACCGCTGGCCTGATGCAGGTCAACGTAAAGGCCAACGCATGAAAATTCTTCTTTTGAATCCCAATATGACCCAAGCCATGACGGACAATATGGCTGCAATTGCCGGTGCTACTGTGGGTGACATGGCAGAAATCATTCCCGTCACGGCAACGCGGGGATTTCCCTATATCGCAAGCCGCGCCGAGGCGCAGATTGCGGGTGGGATTGTCCTTGAGATGATCGCGGAACACGCCGATGCGGTTGATGCCGTCGTCATTGCGGCCTTCGGTGACCCCGGACTGGGAGGAGCCAGAGACCTGTTCGATCTGCCAGTTGTCGGGATGGCCGAAGCCTCTGTCATGACCGCCGCACTGCTTGGGGAAACCTTTGCCGTTGTGACGTTTTCGCCGCTCATGACCCGGTGGTATGAAGAATGTGTGCAGGCGACAGGCTTTGCAAATCGGTTCAAGGGTGTCCTTACGCCCGATGTCACGCCGGTTCGGCTGGCCGAGGTCCAGACCGATCTGGGCGCTGACCTTATCGCCCTGGCGACCACGGCGGCCATACGCGATCATGCGGACGTCGTCATTTTGGGGGGTGCCCCCTTGGCGGGGCTCGCGCCAAAGATCGCATCACAAGTACCTGCAATCGTTGTCGACCCTATCGCCGCCGCTGTTTTGCAAGCGATGACGCTTGTCCGGATTCGGCCTCACGCGGGCACGCCGCATCGTGTGAACAAGCCTGCTGCAAAGACATCCAAAGGGCTCGCGGCACCGCTCGCTATGGCCATTCACCATGGGGGGGCCGCTTCGTGACTTTCGATCTTATCATACGCGGTGCCCGCGTCGTCACAGGTGCAGAGGTTGTGGAATGTGACATAGGCATTCGAGAAGGGCGTATCAGTGCGCTTGGACAGGATCTTGGCCCTGCTGACGAAGTGATTGATGCGACAGGCCTCATCGCCCTGCCTGGCGGGATCGACAGCCATGTGCATATTGCGCAACCTTCGGGTACAGGCATCGAGATGGCGGATGATTTTGCCAGTGCGACGCGCTCTGCGGCTTGCGGCGGCAACACAACGGTCATGCCGTTTTGTCTGCCCGAAGACGGCGCGACACTGCGGCAGGCGGTCAACGATTACCACGCCAAGGCCGACGGACAGTGCCATGTCGATGTCTCTTTTCACCTGATCATCAAGGATACGGATGCCCAGACCCTTGGTCAGGATATGCCCGCCCTGTTCGCGGCAGGCTACACCAGCTTCAAGGTTTTCATGACATATGCCGGCCTGGCCCTGTCGGATCGGGAAATCCTTGACGTGATGGATGTGGCCAAAGCGCATAACGCAATGGTCATGGTCCATGCCGAAAACGAAGACGCCATCGAATTTCTGCGCGACAAAGCCGAGGCGTCAGGCAACACCGGACCAGTGAACCACGCGCGCACGCGCCCCGTCCCCGTGGAACGCGAAGCAACACATCGGGCGATTTCACTGGCAGAGATCGCGGGCGTTCCCTTGACGATTGTGCATGTCTCCAACGGTGCCGCATTGGAAGAAATCAAGCGGGCACGGCGACGTGGGCTCAAGGTCTTTGCCGAAACTTGTCCTCAGTACATCACTCTGACCGCAGATGATCTGGATCGCGCGGGGTTTGAAGGCGCGAAATATGTCTGCTCTCCGCCGCCACGCGACAGCGCTGAACAAGCTGCGATCTGGGCCGGGCTGGAACAAGGCGACTTTGATCTTTTTTCATCCGATCATTGTCCGTTTCGCTTTGCCGACAGCGCTGGCAAAGACGCCCCCGGTGCGCGCGCCACGTTTCGCAATATCCCCAACGGCATCCCCGGTGTCGAAACGCGCCTGCCGATCCTGTTTTCCGAAGGCGTGATGAAGGGCCGGATCACGCTGCCCCGCTTTGCAGCCATCACAGCGACAAACCATGCGCGCCTATATGGGCTGGCCCCACGCAAAGGTGCCATCTGTGTTGGGGCCGACGCCGACATCGCCCTTTGGGATCCAACCCTGACCAAACCTATCAGGCAGACGGACTTGCATCATGGATCAGATTACACGCCCTGGGAAGGTTTTGAAGTCACCGGCTGGCCGGTGCGCACCCTGCTGCGCGGACAGACAGTGGCCAAAGACGGCGAGATCGTGGGCACCGCGACGGGCGATTACCTGTCCCGCTCCGCGCCGGAGTTCCTGCCATGACTGTGTTTGAACGCCAGACCGGAAAGCGTGTTGGGATGCTGACGCCCTCATCCAATACAGTTCTTGAACCCTATACATCTGCGATGTTCGCTCCCTTCGGTGACGCGGCCTCGGCCCATTTCGGGCGGTTCCGGGTCGTCGAAATCTCGATGTCGGATGCCAGCCAAGGGCAATTCACCGACGCACCGATCCTTGAGGCGGCCAGATCACTGGCCGAAGCCAAGGTCGATCTGATCGCGTGGAACGGCACATCGGCCAGTTGGCTGGGGCTGGAGAAGGACCGCGCCCTCTGCGCCAAGATCGAAGCAGAGACCGGGATCAGGGCGACCTCGACCAGTCTGGCCTATGACCACTTGTTTCGCGGGATGGGGCTGAAATCGCTTGGGTTGGTCACGCCTTACCTGAGCGAAGTGCAGAACCTGATTATCGCGCAATATGCGTCGCAAGGGATCAGCGTCACCGCCGATGCGCGGTTGGAAGAAAAAGTGAACCATGCCTTTGGAACGTATTCCGCCGATCAGATTGCCAGCATGATCCGCGAGGTGGCCAAAAGCAAACCACAGGCCATTTCGATCCTTTGCACCAATTTCCGGGGCGCCCCTCAAGCTGCGGCACTTGAGCCCGAAACCGGCATCCCCATCCTCGATTCCGTATCTGTGACGGCCGCGCACTGCATGCGCGAAATGGGGCTTGATCCCACCCGCGTGAAAGATTGGGGGTCCGTGTTCCAATTATTTTCCACACTTCAATACCCTTCCCAACAGAGAGAGAAACAATGAAAATATCAAACATTATCAGCACTATAGCACTAATTTCGCTAGCCGTTCCAGCAGGTGCCGAAACCACCATGCGCGTTATGGGCCAACCGGCGGCGACCGGCCTTATTCAAAACAATGTCGAAGGCCCGTTCTTTGCGGATTTCGCCGCAAGCACTGGCCTTGATATCACGGCGGAATTCCAACCTGCCGACGTCACGGGCATCAAGGATACAGAGCAACTTCGCGTTCTGAAAAGCGGCCTGTTCGATATCATTTCTCTGCGTCTAAGCCAGGTATCGCGCGACGAGCCAACAATTCTGGGGCTTGATCTGGTTGGCCTGAACCCAGACTACGCAAGCGGCAGAGAAACGGTGGCTGCTTTCCAATCGGTCGTTGATGCGCGGCTTCAGGAACAGTTCAACACAAAACTGCTTGGCGTCTGGCCCTTTGGTCCGCAGGTCCTGTTCTGCAAGCCCGAGATTTCGTCGCTTGCAGACCTCAACGGGCTGAAAGTTCGGGTTTACGACCAGAACCTTGCCAATTTCATCTCGCTTGTCGGTGGAACACCGGTTCCGCTGTCCTTTGGTGATGTGCAGCAATCGCTGGCGCGCGGCGTGGTTGATTGCGCAATCACCGGGCCGTCCTCTGCCAACTCGGCGGGCTGGCCCGAGGTCACATCCTACATGATGCCAATTGCATTTCAGATGGCCATGAACGGCTATGGCATGAACTTGGACACATGGAATGCCCTGTCTGCCGAAGAGCAGGAAAAGATGCAGGCCGCCTTTGATACCCTGATCGAAGACATCTGGACCTATTCAGAAGAACTGTTCCTGGATGCGGTGCAATGCAACGTGGGCCAGCAGCCTTGCGAAACAGGCACGCTTTATGACCTGACGCTGGTCGAAGTCACTGACGCGGACAAGGCCCTGATCGGTACGGCTGTGACCGATGTCTCCTTCCCCGCTTGGAAAGAAATTTGCGATGTGACCAACCCTGCCTGCTCTTCATCGTGGATGGAAACAGTTGGCGTTGCCAGAGGCTATTAAGCCCAAGTTGGGGGCGGTTTATATCGCCCCCAACTCCGCATCAAAGTGAGGATTGGAAATGGAATTCATCGCCACATGGATAAGCCGGTTGTTCGGCTGGTCGCTGTTATTCCTGTCGGGCTTTGTTGCGCTTGAGACAGTGATGCGCAAGGTTTTCAATACTTCGCTTCAGGGCGCGGACGAGCTTGGCGGTTATGTGCTGGCCTTCGGATCGTCGCTGGCCTTTGTCGTGACACTGGCAGAGCGGGCGCACATCCGTATCGACGTGCTGCACCGAAAATTCCCGGTCTTCGTGCAATCGCTGATCGACTGGCTTGCTGCACTGTCGATGGCGGTGCTGGGTTGTTTCTTGCTCTATGTCGGCTGGTTTGTCCTGAAAGACACGCTGGCCTATGGGTCCACCGCGGCCACGCCATGGGCCACGCCGCTGATCTGGCCGCAAACGGCCTGGTACGGGGCGCTCGCGGTTTTTTCGATCTCGGCAATCGCCTTGTCGGCGCGCGCAACCTGGCTGTTTTTCAAAGGTGACCACAGGACATTGGCCGCTGAATTCAATCCCAAAGGGGCCGCCGATGAACTTGTCGAAGAGCTTCAGGAACTTGCGAAACGCAAAGGCGAACTCCAATGACGATAGCAGATATTGCCATCGGTTTTTCGGTGATGATGGGGCTGTTGCTGATCGGATTTCCCGTCGCGATTGTCATGGTCGCGATGGGGGTCGTGGGTGGGATGCTGCTATATGGTCCCGTCCTGCTAGAGAGCATGGGGCCGGTGCTGTGGGGGGTGCAAAACGAAAACGTCCTGACCGCGATCCCGTTGTTCATTCTTCTGGGCGAATTGCTGCTACGATCAGGAATTGCTGACCGCATGTACGGGACCTTGGCGATGTGGCTTGGCAGGCTTCCCGGCGGGTTGCTGCATACAAACATCGGGTGTTGTGCGCTTTTTGCCGCCACATCGGGATCATCCGTTGCAACGGCGGCGACCGTCGGCACGGTCGCCTTACCCTCGCTGAACGAACGAAACTATTCATCCTCCCGCGCGCTGGGATCACTGGCCGCAGGCGGCACCTTGGGGATTCTGATCCCGCCTTCGGTCAACCTGCTGGTTTATGGATCACTTGCGAATGTCTCTGTTGGTCAGTTGTTTATCGCGGGGATTATCCCCGGGATCTTGCTGACGCTCTCTTTCATGGTCCTGATTGCCCTGCAGCATTATTGGAGGCCGGATGATGTGTCCCAACCGCTTGAGGTCAGCCGCGCAGAGCGGATCCACGCGCTGCGCCACCTGATACCGCCAGCCGTCGTGTTCGTGATCATCATGGGTTCGATCTACATGGGTATCGCCACACCCACCGAAAGTGCCGCCCTTGCCGTGATCGCAGCCCTTGTTTTTGTGTGGCGCGAAGGTCGGCTGAGCCTGCACTTTCTTGATGTCTGCTTTCGCCAGACCGCCAAGACGACGGGCATGATCCTGCTGATCATCGCCGCCGCCTTTACGCTGAACGTGACATTGGCCCTTGGCGGCATCACCAACGCGATGAGTTCCTGGGTCGGTGGTTTGGGCCTGACATCGACGGCTTTGCTATTCGCGCTGATGTTGTTCTACCTGATCCTGGGTATGTTCATGGATGTGCTTTCGATGCAGGTTCTGACCATTCCGGTTGTCGTGCCCATCGTGATCGCGGCAGGGATTGACCCGATCTGGTTTGGCATCTTCGTGGTTTTGATGAGCGAACTTGGCATGATCACTCCACCCGTCGGCATGAACCTCTACGTCGTCCAAGGCGTGCGTAGCGACAAAGGCCCTTTTATGGATGTCATCATCGGCGCATTACCCTACGCCGCAATCATGCTGCTTTTCGCAACGATGCTGATCTTTTTGCCAAGCATTGTCATGTGGCTTCCCAGTAGCCTTGCCGGATGAGTATCTGGCAAACAGATGTAACCGCATTGCTTGACGCATATGCGGCTGGTCAGGTCACACCTGTGCAGGCCGTTGAAGGGATGCTGGCGCGGATAGAGTCGCTAAACTCCACTTTGAACGCCTATACTGCGATGAACGACTTGGGCCTCTCAGAAGCGGTCGCCGCGACGGCGCGATGGCGGGCGGGCGCACCGAATGGCCCGCTGGACGGCGTGCCTTTGATCATCAAGGACAACCTTGTCACCGCAGGTATGCCGGCTGCTTGGGGCAATGCACGTTTGGCCCGCCAGATTTCCAGCCAGGACGAGGCGCCGATTGCACGGCTCCGTGCGGCTGGGGCGATCTTTTTGGGCAAAGGCAACACGCCAGAGTTCGCCATTGAGGGCTATACCGATAACCTGACCTTTGGTGTAACACGCAACCCTTTCGATCCCGCTTTGACACCGGGCGGATCGTCCGGTGGCGTCGTGGCGGCGGTGGCGGCAGGGCTTGCTTATGCAGGGATCGGCACAGATGGTGGCGGCTCAATCCGCAGACCCGCCGGATATACCGGCCTTTTCGGGCTGAAACCCGGGATTGGACATGTGCAACGGGCCGGTGGCCTTGCTCAGGTCTTGCTGGATTTCGAAGTCGTTGGACCAATTGCGCGCAGTGCCCGCGATCTTACGCTGCTTGACAGTGTGCTCTCGGGCGTCCCCAACAAGGCCCCGTCTGAGCGACCCCTTAGGATTCTCGCCATTGGAACACTGGGTGAAGCGCCTTGCGACCCCACAATTCGCGCCGCATTCACCGCGACATGTGACCGGATGTCAGCACTGGGCCACGCGGTTATCAAAGGTTCGATGCCGCTGGACATTGGCCAACTGAACGCAGTTTGGACCGACATCGGGGCAATCGGACTTGCCGCCTACCTTGAGGATCACCCGGAAGTACGCGTCAGTGCCAATCCCAAGTATGTTGCGATCGCCAAGACCGGTGCCAATAAATCGGGGGCTGATCTTTATCGCATCCTCGACCTCGTTTTCAGACTGCGCAATGAGGTTGCGGAATTTTTTCAGCAATACGATGCGATCCTGATGCCGACCGCAGCCGCAAACCCTTGGCCTGCGGCAGAGCCATTTCCAGACTCCATTGAAGGGCAAAGCGTGGGACCCAGAGGGCATGCAATCTATACCGGATGGATCAACGCAGCAGGCCTGCCCGCAGTTGCCTTCCCTGCCCCAACCGCAGGCCTGCCAATTGGGATGCAACTGATCGGTCCCATGGGGTCTGAATCAGCGCTTGTTGCCTTGGCGGGGACCTTTGCCACCGCATTCACCTGGCCTGCCATTGCCCTGGGGCCGGAATGATTGAAACGCTATCCTCATCCAGCTTGGAACAGCCAATGCACGGTCCTGACACATGAGCCGGGTCCTGCGCACAGCCGCAGCCCAGATGGGCCCGATCGGCCGCAATGAAACACGCCGCTCGGTCGTGGCGCGGATGGTTGCCTTGCTTGATCAGGCCGCACGGCAAGGTGCAGAACTTGTCGTGTTTCCCGAACTTGCCCTGACCAGCTTTTTCCCGCGATGGTTCATGCCAGATCAAGCCGACGTCGATGCATTCTTCGAAACCGAAATGCCAAACGCCGCCACTGAAACTTTGTTTGCGCGGGCCCACGCCCTCGGGATCGCATTTTCATTTGGCTATGCAGAGTTGTGCCAGCACGATGGCAAGCCACACCGCTTTAATACTGCCATTCTGGTTGATGGTGCAGGGCAGATCGTTGACCGTTATCGCAAGGTTCATCTGCCCGGACATGCCGAACACGAGCCTTGGCGCCCGTTTCAGCACCTTGAAAAACGCTATTTTGATCCGAGTCCCTTTGGTTTTCATGCGGTTGATACTTTGGGCGGGAAGATTGGTCAGGCCATCTGCAATGACCGGCGCTGGCCCGAAACCTATCGTGAATTGGCCCTTGCCGGGGCCGAGATGGTCTTGATTGGCTACAACACGCCGCGCCACTACCCACCCGCGCCGGAACATGATCATCTTCAGGATTTTCACAATCACCTCAGCCTTCAGGCCGGGGCCTATGCCAATGGGATGTGGGTCATTGGTGTGGCCAAGGCAGGGATCGAGGAAGGGTGCGACCTTATCGGTGGTTCTGCCATCGTGGCACCGACGGGTGAAATTGTCGTGCAAGCCCGGACCTTGGGAGACGAGATCATCGTGGCTGACTGCGACCTCGACCGCTGCGCCGAGATTCGCGCAAATATCTTCGATTTTGCAAAACACCGCAGACCCGAAGCCTACACACGGATTGCAGCAAAAGACGCACCCGCCAAAGGCTAGCCAATAGGCCTGCCCCTCCAGCGAATTGATTCCTTGCGCATGGTCGAAACGGCACACTATGCGGCCTGCCACGCGCTGAACCAGCTCAATGACCATGCGGTATACGCCTAAAAACGCATCACACCTGAATAAGCCGCTCCTTTATTGGTCGGTATAAGGGCATTCGCACCGTTCGGTTTTGGATCTTTACCCATAAAATGGAATGCCATTGAGGTTTCGCGCAACGTACCGGTCAGGGGGCGAAGGATAACTGCCCTGAATTGACATGGAGTTGTGAGATGAAACATTTCAAGAGAGGGGTCGCGACGCTACTGGTTGCTGCGTCCCTGTGTGCCCAAGGTGCATTGGCGCAAGGCACTTTGCGTGTTGGCATGACGGCCGCAGATATTCCGCTGACCACAGGGCAGACCGACCAAGGTGGCGAAGGCATGCGGTTCATGGGCTATACGGTCTATGATTCATTGATTGAATGGGACCTGACCAGCGCTGACCAACCATCGGTTCTGATCCCGGGTCTGGCCACCGAATGGTCTGTTGATGACGCGGACAAAACCAAATGGACCTTCACCCTGCGCGAAGGTGTGACCTATCACGACGGCAGCCCCTTTACCGCAGCGGACGTCGTCTGGAACTTTGACAAACTGCTTGATGAGACGTCAGAGCAATACGACTCCCGTCAGGCAGCCCAAGGCAAGTCGCGGATTCCTGCTGTCGCAAGCTACACAGCCATCGACGACTACACCTTGGAGATCATCACCAATACACCTGACGCGACTTTGCCATATCAACTCGCATGGATCCTCATGTCCTCGCCCGCCCAATTTGAAGCTGTGGGCAAGGACTGGGAAGCTTTCGCCGCCAGCCCCTCTGGCACGGGCCCATGGAAATTGGAAACCTTCGTTCCACGCGAACGGGCTGAACTGGTGCCGAACACCGCCTATTGGGATGAAACCCGCATTCCCAAGCTCGACAAAATGGTGCTGATCCCGCTGCCAGAGCCTAACGCACGCGCCGCCGCACTGCTGTCCGGTCAAGTCGACTGGATCGAGGCCCCCGCACCTGACACCATTCCGGCGATGACCGGCAACGGCTTCGTCATCTCGTCGAACGCCTATCCGCATAACTGGACATGGCACCTGTCGCGTCTGGAAGGATCGCCTTGGAACGATATTCGCGTGCGCCAGGCCGCAAACCTCGCAGTCGACCGCGAAGGCATGAGCGCGCTTCTGGGTGGGCTGATGGTCCCCGCAAAAGGTTTCCTGCCGCCATCCTCGCAGTGGTTCGGCAACCCAACATTTGACGTGCGCTATGACCCAGAAGCGGCCAAAGCACTGCTGGCAGAGGCTGGTTACAGCTTGGAAAACCCGCTCAAGGTCAAAGCGCTGATTTCACCCTCGGGCTCCGGTCAGATGCTGCCGCTGCCGATGAACGAATACCTCCAGCAAAACCTTGCCCAAGTCGGCATCGACGTCGAATTTGTCGTCGTGGAGTGGAACCAGATGATCAACCTGTGGCGCGCAGGTGCCGAAGATCCTTCAGTCGAGGGCGCCATGTCGATCAACTTTACCTATTTCATTCAGGACCCGTTCACAGGCCTCATCCGCCACCTGTCGTGCGATCTGATTGCACCCAACGGCACCAACTGGGGTCATTACTGTGATCCGGAAATGCAGGCGCTGTTTGACCAGCTCAAGAACACCTTCGATGCCGAAGAACAGGACGCAGTGATGCGTACAATACACGAAAAATACGTGAACGAGGCGCTATTCCTGATGGTGACGCATGATGTGGCCCCACGGGCGCTGGCACCCTCCGTAAAGGGCTTCGTTCAGGCGCAGAACTGGTACCAGAACTTTTCGTCAATCACGATGGAATGATGCAAACAACCCCGCGCCATGCATGTCACGGCGCGGGGCTTACTTTATCCGAGGACCGTCACCGTGTTCACCTATTTTCTTCGCCGCGTGATCTTGATGCTGCCTGTGGCCTTTGGCGTGTCAGTCATTTGTTTCATGCTGGTGCAGATCGCGCCGGGTGATCCACTGACGGCGATCATGCCGGTTGACGCCACTGCGGATGAACAAGCCGCGATGCGGGCTATTTACGGCCTCGATAAGCCACTGCCGGTGCAATACGCCATCTGGATCGGAAACCTGTTTCAGGGGGACATGGGCAAGAGCATTGCCACCGGTCGGCCAGTCGCTGGCGAAGTTTTTGGAGCAGTACAGAATTCATTGCTTTTGGCCTTCAGCGCCGCTGTGATTGCTTTTCCCATTGGTATTTTTCTTGGATTTCTCGCGGGCTATTTCCGCGATACCCTGCTGGATCGCGCCGTCACGGCGATTTCGATCGCTGGTGTATCGGTTCCCAATTATTGGCTGGGCATCGTGCTGGTCATCATCTTTTCGGTAAACCTTGGTTGGCTGCCCTCAATGGGTGCTGGTCCCGGCGGGTCGCAGGATTGGGCGTGGGATTGGCTGCATATGCGCCATCTGGTCCTGCCTGCGGTCACTTTGGCGGTCGTTCCAATCGGCATCGTCGCCCGAACCGTGCGCGCATTGGCGGGCGATCTTTTGACCCAAGACTTTGTGACCGCCCTATACGCCAAGGGGATGAGCCGCGGCGATGTATTGCGCCACGTCGCGCGCAACGCCGCCGCCACAGCGCTGTCGGTCATGGGTTTGCAGCTGGGCTATCTGCTGGGCGGTTCGATCCTGATTGAGACCGTGTTCAACTGGCCCGGTTCGGGCTTTTTGTTGTCCAACGCGATCTTCCAGCGCGATTTGCCACTTTTGCAGGGCACGATCCTTGTCCTCGCGCTTTTCTTTGTTGCGATGAACCTGATCGTTGATGTGGCCCAAGCCGCCATTGACCCCCGTATCAAGAGGAGCTGAGCAGATGGCTTTGATCGATACGCGTGGTCTGGAAGACCCTATCTCGGAGGCGGGAAAAGGCTATTGGTCCGGCGTCGGATCGCGCTTGATCCGCGATCCGGTTACGATGATTTGCCTTGGCGTCATTCTGCTTTTGATCCTCTCGGCTGTCTTCGCACCCTATCTGGGTCTTGCTGATCCTTACACCGGATCAATGACCAAACGGCTTGCCCCTATCGGGACCGAAGGGCACATCCTTGGGACCGACGAACAAGGCCGCGACATGCTGGCCCGGCTGATTTATGGCGGCAGACTGACACTGTTTATCGGTCTGATGCCTGTTGTGCTGGCGTTCTTTATCGGTGGCACACTGGGGATTGTCGCTGGCTACTTGGGTGGCTGGGTCAATACCGTGATCATGCGCACTATAGACGTTTTTTTTGCCTTTCCGTCCGTGCTGCTGGCAATCGCGATTTCGGGGGCGCTTGGCGCGGGGATCGTGAACAGCCTTGTTTCGCTCACCATTGTTTTTATCCCGCCCATCACACGAGTCGCCGAAGCGGTGACTTCGGGCGTCCGCGCACTGGACTATATCGACGCGGCCCGTGCATCAGGCGCGAATGCACGGACCGTGATCCGGGTGCATGTGATCGGCAATGTGCTTTCACCCATCTTTGTCTATGCCACGTCGCTGACCAGCGTCTGCATGATCCTTGCCGCGGGTCTCAGCTTTCTGGGGATCGGCGTGCGCCCGCCCGAACCTGAATGGGGGCTGATGCTGAACACGCTGCGATCAGCGATCTATATCAACCCGTGGCTGTCTGCCCTGCCCGGCCTGATGATTTTTATCACCTCGCTTTGCCTGAACCTGCTCAGCGATGGCGTAAGGAGTGCGATGAATGTCCGTGACTAAGACCCTGCCCGATGCGCAAGCCGACAAGGGAGGCCCGGCCCAGCCCCTGCTGATCGTACGCAATTTACAGAAATACTTCCCTGTTCGCGGTGGCATTTTCGGCGGTAAAAAGGCCGTAGTGCAGGCTGTGGACGGCGTGTCGTTTGAAGTCAAAAAGGGTGAAACCCTTGGCATCGTGGGCGAGTCCGGTTGTGGAAAATCCACGACCGCGCGCTTGCTGATCGGCCTGCTTGACAAAGACAAAGGCGAGATCATCTATGACGGCCAAGACCTTGGCGGCACCTTGTCCCTGCGCGAGTTGCGGCGCGGCGTGCAAATGGTCTTTCAGGACAGCTATGCCTCGCTTAACCCGCGCCTGACGATTGAAGCCTCTATCGCATTTGGCGCGCGCATTCAGAGCCTGTCTGATCCGGTGGGTCGCGCGCGAAAGCTGATGGAGCGCGTGGGTCTGGCACCTGATCGCTTTGCCCAGCGCTATCCGCATGAGGTATCCGGCGGACAGCGCCAGCGGATCAACATCGCCCGAGCCCTGGCCATGTCGCCCCGATTGGTCGTGCTGGATGAAGCGGTCTCCGCGCTTGATAAATCGGTCGAGGCGCAGGTGCTGAACCTTCTGGCCGATCTGCGCCGCGAATTTGGGCTGACCTATATCTTCATCAGCCACGATCTGAATGTGGTCCGCTACATCTCGGACAGGATCCTTGTGATGTATCTGGGCGAGGTGGTCGAGATCGCACCGGTGGACGATATCTGGGCGTCGCGGGCGCACCCTTACACCCGTTCGCTGTTTTCTGCGATGCCGTCGATGGACCCCGACAATCGCACGAAAGAACCGCCACTGGCAGGTGATCCGCCCAACCCAATCAACCCGCCCTCTGGCTGCCGTTTCCACACGCGCTGCCGCTTTGCCGAAAGCATTTGCAGCGCCAAGGTGCCAGCGTTGCGTCCAGTGGCGGCTGGATCGGAACATTTGGCGGCCTGTCATCTGCACGACCTCGGGTCGGGTCACAGCAAGGCGGGAAAGGACGTGCTGGCATGACCGGGAACCTTGTCGATATCCGCAATTTGAATGTCCGCTTCAGCGGTGCCCGCACCGTGCATGCGATCAATGACCTAACACTGACGCTCAAGCAGGGCGAAACCATGGCCCTTCTGGGCGAAAGCGGATCAGGCAAGTCCGTGACGTTGAAAACACTGCTGCGGCTGCTGCCACCCAAGCGCACCCATATTGACGGGGACATCGCAGTAAATGGCGTTGATGTCCTTACGCTTTCTGGCAAGAAACTTCAGGCCTACCGTGGCGAAGAAGTGTCCATGGTGTTTCAGGAACCCGGCTTGGCGCTGGACCCGGTCTATACCGTGGGTGACCAGATCGCCGAAAGCGTGATGCGCCATAAACGCGTCAGCAAGGACGAGGCCCTTTCAACTGCCTTGGACATGCTGCGGCGCGTGCGCATTCCATCGCCCGAGCGACGGCTGCGCAACTATCCCCATGAATTGTCTGGCGGGATGTTGCAGCGGGTCATGATCGCGCTGGCGTTGGCCTGTCGTCCGCGATTGCTGCTGGCAGACGAGCCGACGACAGCACTGGATGCGACGGTGCAGATTCAGATCCTGTTGTTACTGCGCGAGCTGCAGAAAGAATTCGGCATGGGCGTGATCTTTGTGACCCATGACATCGGCGTGGCCGTCGAAGTGTCCGAACGCATTGCGGTCATGTACGCGGGACAAATCGTTGAAGAAGGCACCACCCGCGAGATCATCAAAGACCCGCGCCATCCCTATACCCGCGGCCTCTTGGCCGCGAACCTTCACGATGCGGCCCGCGGCGCGCGGCTGAACGCCATCCCCGGCACCCCACCGCCCCTGGACACACGCCCAGATGCCTGCTCCTTTGCGCCGCGCTGTCCGCTTGCTGAACCGCAGTGTCGTGCGGCACTGCCCCCGGTTCATTCGCCAAACGACCGCCGCCGCGTGGCCTGTATCCACCCCAATGCGCCCATCTTGGCAGAGTAGATTGTGCTGATCGACAAAGACCCATTCAACTGTTTCATGCCGTATGAGGCAATTCGCGTGGCCAATGCCGCCGATGGCCCTCTTGCGGGCCTCACGCTGGCCGTGAAAGATATCTTTGACGTCGCAGGCTATCGCACCGGTTCGGGCTGTCCGATGCGCCTTGCGCAAAGCTCTGTTGCAAGCGTAACGGCTCCCGCCGTCCAACGTCTGTTGGATGCGGGCGCACAGTTTGTCGGCAAAACCCACACCGACGAACTTGCTTGGTCAATGTACGGGATGAATGCGCATTTCGGCACACCTGTGAACCCTGCTGCCCCCGACCGCATTCCCGGCGGGTCATCGTCGGGGTCGGCGGTTGCGGTCGCAGGCGGACTTGCCGATATTGCCATCGGATCTGACACGGGCGGATCAGTTCGCGCGCCAGCCAGCTTTTGCGGGATTTGGGGACTGCGTCCGACGCATGGACGGGCCTCTCTTGACGGTGTTCAGCCGCTCGCGCCAAGCTATGACGCTGTTGGCCTTTTCGCGCGCAATGGCGCGACACTTGCCCGCGCGGTCGATGCGCTGATCGGTCCGGATACAGTCGATTTGCCGCCAAACCCTGTGCTGCTGCGCCCGACAGATATGATCGCGCAACTGGCCCCAGAGAAAAAGGCGATGTACAATTGCTTTTTTGGAGCCCTGTCTGCCCAAGACGTCGAAGTTTTTCCGCAGGGGGTAGCTGCTGCATATGACATTTTCCTGACCACGATCAGCGGCGATGCCAAAGCCGCAATCGTGCCATGGATCAAAGCGTCAGGGATGCCCCTGGTGCGCGGCATTGATGGGCGGCTTGCAGCAGCAGAACAGCTAACAGAGGCGCAGATCGCCGATGCTCGCAAGGCGCGGGCCAACTATGCCGCAAAAATTGTGGCACTTCTGGGTGACACCGGCGTGCTGCTCGCACCAGTTGTGCCGGAGGCTCCCTTCCGATTGGACGCGCCCAGCGAGGTGTTCGACACCTACCGCCACGACGCGATGCGTCTTTTGTGCGTGGCAGGGCTTGTCGGGCTGCCTCAGGTGACTTTCCCCGCAAGCATTGTGGACGGCGCGCCTTTCGGGCTTTCTCTGATCGGGCCACGCGGATCGGACTTATCGCTGATTGCGCTGGCCAATGCGCTACCAAAAGGAACCACCGCATGAGTTGCTCCATCGAAGCGCGCCTAAGCGAACTGGGCCTTGCCCTGCCACCATCTGCCCCATCGCGGGCATTGTTCTTGCCGGGCAAGATCAGTGGCAATCTTTTGTTCCTGTCCGGTCAAATCTGCGAATGGGAAGGCGTGCCAAAATACTTTGGCCCCATTGGCACCGGGTTCGATACCGCCATTGGTCAACAAGCAGCACAAATGTGCGCGCTGAATCTGCTGTTTTCGATACGTGCTGTCGCCGGGTCCCTGACGAAAGTCAGCCAGATCGTGCGGGTTGGTGGTTTTGTTGCCGCAGACCCCGGCTATGCGGATGGGCCACAAATCGTGAACGGCGCATCGCAGCTTTTCATCGACCTCTGGGGCGATGCCGGACGGCACGCGCGCACTGCTGTAAACGTAGCTTCTTTGCCAGCCAATGCATTGGTCGAAGTGGAAGCCGTGGTTGAATTGAATTGACGCGACAGCCAAGGCCACCGGTCCTCTTGATGAACCCTAATAGCAATCGCGCGACGACCCGCGAGATGGTCGCAATCGCGGGCACCATCCTGCCACAAGTGCAGGGGTGGACTGCGCCGGCTGGACCGGGGTTATTGACTTCCATGACGCTACTTGATGCAGCGGCTGAGTATGTGGCTGCGGCAGAGATTCCAGATGCTATAGGCGGGATCATTGTGTCCGCGTTTGGTGATCCCGGACGCGCAGCATTGGCGGCGCGGCTGGATATTCCGGTCGTCGGAATAGGCGAGTCTGCGGCGATTGCCGCTGCATCTGGAGGCCGACGGTATGCTGTGGTCACGCATACGCCAGGGCTGGTATCCGGAATTGACATGCTCATGCGCACCTCCGCCCCAAGCGGCGCCTATCTGGGGACTTTTCTAACAGATGGCGACCCCGTGATACTTTCCGCGGATGAAGAAGCACTCGATGCAGCTCTGTTAGCCGCAACGTACCGGGCACGGTCGGCGGGTGCAGAGGCGGTCATCATAGGCGGAGGACCTCTGGGGCAATCTGCGGAACGCCTACGCCCACTTGCACCTTGCGATCTTATCGCGCCAATTCCAGAGGCAGCGCGCCGGATGCTGCTCATCATGGAGGAACTGCAATGAATCATCTTGATGCTTTCGCAGATGCGCTGATCGGGGCCCATCAGTCGGGCAGCCGCTGTGCCCCTGATGGCCCTGCCCCCAAAACACATGCAGAGGCGTATTACATTCAAGCGCGGGTGTCCCCTGCACTGGGGCCTGTCGCTGGCTTCAAGGCGGCACTAAAGCCGGGGCAAGAGCCAATCATGTCTCCGATCGTACCCGGTTCCGTTTTCGAATCTGGTGCGACCGTGGCGATAGGCGATGTTATGGGGGTTGAATTGGAAGTGGGCTGGAAGATCATTGCCCCATTGCCTGACCCATCAGCCGACGATTTTGAAGCCAAGCTCTGCCGCAGCATTTTGCCGGTGCCAGTGATCGAACTGGTGAACAGCCGGTTGCTCGGCCCCCTGGCAGAAGACCCGATTGCCAAGCTGGCAGACTTTCAAATCAACCACGGTCTGATCATCGGGACTCCAATTGGCGACTGGGACGGGCGTGACATTGGTAATATCGAAGCCCGGATGCAGGCTGGGGATAATATTATGTTGGATGGTCCTGCTGATGTACCGGGAGGGTCCGCGTTTTCCACCCTGAAGATGCTTTTTGCAAAGATCGGGACACATTGTGGCGGGCTGCAGGTTGGCCAAACCGTGATTACAGGATCACTTCATCCGCTGACCTATATTGATGTACCCTGCGAAGTGCGTGGGCAGATCGACGGACTGGGGGCAATTTCTGTCACATTGAATTGATCACGCGGGCGAAAGCCTGCTTAGGTTGAGTAGTCACAACCAAAATATCATGGTTGCGACACAGCTCCTTCGCACCAAGCCCAGCTTGATGCTCCTTCAATATCCCAATGATTTGTTCTTCGCTGAAACGGCTTCTCTCCATCGCCTGCTCCTCATCTGGAGGACATGCTAACAATAAGCGCCGGACATTTCAGGGGAGCATGTATGAACTGCTTTCCCCTGCAAGCGTTTTGTTGATGTCCCTTTGACCCTGCTTCTATGTATTCGGTCTTTCGATGGAGCCATTCGATTTGCCCCTGACCAAGATGGGAAGTCGCGCGTCCTGTGTCTCGTTAGCTCATCGGCACTCTGGGGGCCATGCTCCCCGTCAGACTGACAAGACGCCGATTGGTCGTTGGTCCATCTCCTCCTCGCTCGCAGATTCCTATGTTTCTCGTTGTGCGGTTGCGTGTCTATGCGCCCACAAGCGCCGCGGGACGATATCGCTCGCCTTTCGTCAATACGGCCCAGGCGATCCGCGCCATCTTGTTGGCCATGGCAACGGCAGCGACATTCACGTGCGCCCACTCTTTCAGCCCATCTGCCCATTGCGTTATAGGCGATGTTCGATCCCGTACGAGATGCAGAACTGTCCGCGCCCCATGGATGAACAATTTGCGTAGGTATCGATTGCCGTGCTTTGAGATCCCGATCCGCTTGGCTTTTCCACCTGTGGTGATCTGCCGCGGCACAAGACCAAGCCATGCGGCAAGATCGCGTCCCTTGGCAAAGCTGCTGCCGGTGCCAACGGCGGCCACAAGGGCGCTGGCAATCGTTGGGCCGACGCCAGGGATTTCCATCAAGCGCTGCATGTCGGCATCTGCCTTGGCCAGAACCTTGATCTCGGTGTCGATCGCTTCGACCCGATCGTTGATCGTGGCCAGCTCCGCCATCATGTCCGACAACATCGACAGGATACGGTGCGACAGGTCGGCGGCGCCTGTCGCAGCCAATCTCACCAACTCTTTCTGGAAGACGTGGCGGCCCGTTCCGACCCGAATGCCGCGCTCCATCAGAAAGCCCCGGCCCTGATTGATAAGGCGTGTCCTTTCGGTCACCAGCCGCTCGCGGGCCCGATGCAGAGCCTGAAGATCAAGCTGCTCTTCCGATTTGATCGTGACGAATGGCATTGTCGGGCGCGTCGCGGCCTCGGCGATCGCCTCCGCATCACGGTCATCATTTTTGTGAACCTTGACGTAGGGCCGGACATAAAGCGGCGACATCAGTCGAGGCTCATGTCCGTTTTGAAGGCAAAAACGACCAATGTGATGCGCGCCGCCGCAAGCCTCCATCGCAACAATGCAGGGATCCAAACCTTCCAGCAAGTCCAGCAACCGGTGCCGTTGAAGGCGCTTGCGGTACACGACCGCGCCTGTTGCGTCCAATCCCGCAAGGCTACAAACGGTCTTGCCCAGATCAATGCCCAATACTTCGATACCCATCAGAATGCTCCTCTCTCTCCACCTATGCCCGCAACAATAGCTGCGGTTTGGTGGGAAGGCAGTTCATCCCATTAGCTTACGCCCGATGGAGTTCGCTCATGCAATTGGTTGCGGGGCGATTTGCACCTATTTTGCTAAGCTATTGATTTCACTGCCATTGGATGAGCAGCAATTTTCGCGTACTCGACAAACAACTGAAATCATTCAGTTTTTCGAGTAGATTTGGTTGCGGGAGGGCGCTCAAATCTCAACTTGCAAACGAAAGACGGCCACCCGGTGGGGGCGGCCGATCTTCGTGAACTTGCATCGCAAGTTGAGATGGTTGCGGGGGCTCGCAACTCACGATTTCTGCGGTTAGTAGAGAGGGTGGTCCCGCGGGTTGCGGCGTAGAATTGGCACGCGTGGCGTGAAAAGGAGCGGATGACGCGATTTAAGCTTTGGCGCTCGCAAAGTAGCGCGCCGATACGGCCTAAGGACACTGTCCACAAATGCAAGCTGTCCAACCAACTCTGACCACTTAAGTTTTGACCCGATCCTCCATAGGTGCAGTAGACAACCGCGCTGGCTCGGTGGCGGCGTTCAAGGGCATTCAAAGATCTCCGTGTGTCCGCCAACACTTGGGACGAGCCCTCAGTGCAGACTATAGGAACACGGGCGACGTACCGCCACCCTACGCAGTGTGATCCAGTCCCCTGAAATCAGGCCACTGAGGTTTTGAATCCGTTCCTGTTTCTTTCTGTTGACTTGATTGCAGTCAAGGTCTGCTAAGCGGAGCCTTTGCGAAGCTCAAGCGAGGAAGGCCGGGTGTTACGGTTGAGATTGGCGTAGACGGCCGGTGCTAGTCCGCCAAGTGATGTGCCAAGGTCGTGGTGTTCAACGCCAAGCAACTGAGAGGACGGCATACAAAGAACACAATGATCGGAGTCGATCTGACAAAGAGCGTTCCAGCTTGAAGGCGCCAGCATGGCAGGGTATCAGGCTGAACTTCGCGAATACAGTGTCCGGCTGCTTTACGTGAACCGTGCCAATTACACCAAGGATGACGCCGCATATCGTTTGATTGCCAAATCCATGTGCTCCAAGCCTACCTCACCACCCGCTAGAAGGATGCCCTTTGCAAAACTGAACACTAACTAGCTAAGTCTTTAATCCAAAGTGGTAAATGCGTCCGCAACATCACGAAACCTAGTACGGTGTGCCCCCCCAAGGAGCTCAAAGACAGAGTCCAGAGCCATGAGTTTGCCTTCCTGATCCTTGGGACTGTTTGGGTGAACTAAAGCAAGGCCCTTAGTTGAAGGACGCACAAACTTGTGTCGCCAAAACTGGTTGGCTTTGAGTGACTCAATTTTCAATTTTCCAACACTTCCGTTGATCGTCGTGGAAGCATAGTCGCAAAACCACTTCCTGTGCTCACCGGGCCTCCCAACGCCAGGGAACTTAGTATCCCAATGAACGCCCAACTCATACATGGCCATGTTCAAGGAAATTTGGTCACTTGAAACTGACTTTTGAAACTCAAGAACTAGTTCCAAAAAATCTGCTACTCGGCGATTTCCACTAAATGCCGCAAATCCTCCGCAACATGTGAAGCCCCAGATCTCTGCCAGGCGATCAGGATGATATTTTACTCGCTGAAAAGACATATCCATAGATGGAGACAAGAACTGTGTTGGCTCTATCAAAAGCAGAGCATCCAAATCGCATTGAATTACATTCTGACTCCTGCGAACCAGATGGTTTATTATGCCCGTCCTAGCCAAAACAATTGCGGCCCCCTTGGCATCAAAGCCCCCAGAGTTCGTGTAGGTCGTCTCTTCCAAAACAGCCGGATGTAGAGACGCCTCAATGTATGGCACTTTCAGCGCTGCCAATAGTATTGAGGTTTCCGCGTCGCAAGAAATCAAAACAAAACGGCCGGGAACATGATCTAGAGCAAATTTCGACCAGATGGCGGCCAACTTTGAGTGTTCTCTCGATGCCATAGAAAGTATAAGATGTTGCCTATGGGACCCGTGCAAAGCGAACCAGTTCAGTTTCTCCCTATCAAAGTCGTAACTAACCCCCTGACTATCAAACACATTTCTGACCGCCTCTGGCCATGCATGACCTTCAGACCACCACGATTCCTCGCTTGCATGCTTAAATGGTTTGTCGTTCAAATATTTTCCTCCAAAGTCAGAATGAAAGATTCGTCGATTGAGCGAAAGATAACATCACAACACCATGCATGAACTACCCTTCTCCACAAGACTGAAACTTCTTTGGGAAATAGCCCACATTGAGGAGGGAACTCCTACAGGTCAAGTTTCCGTTTCTGAGCAATGCAAACTTGTTAGTCTGTATCCTCGGAGCTTTGTCGACAGGGTGTCCAAGATGAGTTCAAAAAAGAAATACGATTTTAGCTTCTGTGGTGCGATGAAAATTGACGCAGAAACCGAAAAAAACAGAAGATGGGTTCTGGATTTCGCGCGGAGCCGGTTTACAGACCGCTCATATTTTCAAGCCACGGATAGTCAATCACGAAACTCCAAATGGGAAAACATCGGCGTGTTCGACTTCACTAAGTCGAAGCGAGGCTTTGTGCCAAAGGAACAACCTCGGGAAAAGCGCGCGTACTTTGATCAACAATACTTCCGAGTACTTCGTCAGAGTAACTTCGTTCTTTGTCCAGCTGGCGATGCTCCTTGGAGTATGAGATTCTTCGAAACGATCTTGGCTGGATCGATACCTATCCTGCAGTCCCGAGCCCACCGAGCACGGAATGTCGCGGAAGCTGACATCGGGTACCGTTTCTTTTTGGCGAGTGACAAAAGTTTTTGTTTCGATGCAAAAATTGTAGATGACAACCTTCGATTATTCATGAGCAATCAAACTTTAATCTAGAGAGGTAGCGGAGATCTTGATCCTGGAGAACAAAATTAAATCTGTCGATGAGGTTGGTTTTCCGGTTCATTTTGGCTTTGTGGCCGACAAAGAATATCTACCTCACCTACCAAAACTAATAAGGTGTTTGTTAAGTCATACTCATTCAACCGATGTGACGATCCACATATTGCGTATTGATGCTGCGGAAGTCGAACATATTTGGTTGGAACAATTGGACTCGGCTAGGTTGACGATAAAGTTCTATGACGTAAGTCTCAAAGATTATGAAGCATCAATGGGGCTAAACAGTATAACACTACCGGAAAGGTATAGGTACACACTTGGTAAAGTTCTACTCTTGGAACTGGCAGACTGCAAAGGCCGACTCTTGTATCTAGACATAGATGTAAGGGTCCGGGGAAGCATTGATGGCATATGGCAGCTATGCCCGTCGGCCACCATCGCATGTGTAGCAGACGCCGGTATGGCTCGCCTTCGCAGTAGAGGGGATCCTGACTGGCGTGTCTATCGTGCCAGCGTTGGCGCTGAGGGTGAGGGTGAGTATTTCAATTCTGGTGTTATGTTAGTAAACGTTGGTAGATGGAAAGCAGAAAACTGCACTAACGATTTCAAGACGATTGCGAAATCCAATGCGGCGGACTGGAGATTTGGTGATCAGAGCATCCTAAATCTTCAGTTCTCGAAGAGATGGATGCGGCTGCCAGAAATATACAACTGCCAAATGACTTTGCATCGAAACTTCCAGTTCTCAGAAGCATTTATTAGGAGAGTATCCCGTTCATCGATAATTCACTTCTCAGGAAGCCCAAAGCCTTGGCAAACCAAGCATTTGCTAAGTAGACTTAAGGGTACCATGCCAGAACATCTTGATGCTGATTCTGTAGCTCGATTGGTTTTGCGCGACCAGAACAACCAATGGCGTCAGTATACTCGAAGGAAAGCAACAAGTCGTGAAGTTTCCCAAGGCCAAAAAAGGTTCTGCCGCAAGAAGCGTTTGCATACCATGGGGGACGATCGGTTCGACAACGCTGTGCACAAGCAAGCCTTCATCATTGGAGCGATGAAGGCTGGCACAACTTCTCTATTTGAATGGCTCTCGGATCATGCACAAGTCTGCGCGTCAGCCACAAAAGAGCCCGAATATTTTAGTGAGTTTCAACCGCATGGTCTGAGATTAAAGCAGTACTCTGACGCCTACGATTTTGATCCAGGAATACATAAATTGCGACTTGAAGCGTCAACTGGTTACTCGAAGTATCCAGTCGAGAAGGGTGTAGCTGAGCGAATTCATGCGCACTTGCCCAATTCAAAATTCATCTTCATTGTTCGTGATCCTCTTGAGCGTGCATACTCACAGGCAGCATTTCAATCACTTAGGTACGGTCGTGACCACAAGCTTGACATTAGTGAGTGCCTGTCACTTTCAATGTATAATACGCAGCTCGCACCATACGAACTGAGATTTGGACCGGAAAATATCAATATTGTCGATTTCGCGGAGCTCTGTCGTGATCCCGCTGAAACCGCATATCGTGTTTGTTCCTGGCTGGATCTGGACGCTGCAAGACTGAATTCAGATTATGAAATTGCGAATGCTTCTAACTATGGTATCGACCACTCATACAAGGAGCATATCAGCCAATATTTTAAAGACCGGAGAGCTGACATTCTGAAGGAAGTTCAACTGTTCTCGGAAAAGTGGAAGTTCGATGTACGCAAATGGCGATCATTTTGGGAAGCTATCGAATAGTCGGCAACACCTCTTCATAGGGGCTAATTATGCAACCGAGCACTCAGCGCCAATAGGTGCTTATTGAAATGGTCCCAGAAAATTGGACAGCGAGCTAAGGTGAATCGCGCCGGAGGTTTACAGATCAGTTCAAGGCGAAGGTCGAGCTGGAGGCGCTGCGTGGCGACAAGACAATCCAGGAAGTCCCGGCGCGGCACCAGGTGCATCCAAACCAAGGTGAGCACGTGGAAGCGCCAGGCCTTCGAACGAACGGTCGCTTAAATAAGCAATCGGAGCGGCACTAAAGCGTGACAGGTCCAAGGTGCTGAGCTGGCGGCTAAGCAACACGATGCACGGCGACTTCTGTGTCGAGGTTTTGAGGGATGCCATCGCCCGGTTCGGTCCACCCGAGATCATGAGTACGGATCAAGGCTCGCAATTCACTGGATCGGCCTGGATCACCAAGCTGAGCGAGGCAGGGGTGCGGATATCGATGGACGGCCGTGGCCGGTGAATCGACAACATCTTCATCGAGTGACCGTGGCGCCCATTGAAACAGGAAGCGATCTTCTTCGAAGAGCTTGACCGACGGCTTCAAGGTGAATCGCGTCATCCGCGAGCGACCCCACTCTGCCCTTGAAAGCCGAACGCCGAGAGAGACATAAAGAAAAGGTCGAGACGAGAAATTGGGGCATGAAGATGACACTAGATATACCTTAAGTCAGCCGCTGAGCTGTCCAGAAAACCGGGATCACTTCACAATTTTTCGAGAAGATCAAAAAGATGAAGAACAGAGGCTCTTTGAAACATGTATTGGTAACCGGGGGCGCAGGTTTCTTAGGTTCCCACCTGTGCGAAGAACTGCTTGAAAACAGCTGCCGTGTCGTCTGTGTCGACAACTTTCTTACCGGCTCGAAACGAAACATTCTTCATCTCTTTGCCAATCCACTTTTCGAATTCATTGAACACGACGTTGCAAAGCCACTGTATGTGGAAGTAGACGAGATTTACAATCTCGCTTGCCCGGCGTCCCCCGTGCAATATCAGCGTGATCCCGTTCAGACCGTCAAGACCGCCGTCTTGGGTGCAATTAACATGCTTGAGCTTGCAAAACAACTTGACTGCAAGATCCTGCAAGCTTCCACTAGTGAAGTGTATGGTGATCCAGCAGTCCACCCTCAGGCGGAGGGCTACTGGGGCAATGTGAACCCGATAGGAACACGGTCGTGTTACGACGAAGGAAAGAGATGCGCGGAAACGTTGTTCTTTGACTACTGGAGGCAGCATGAAGTCGAGATCAAGGTTGCCAGAATTTTTAACACGTACGGTCCTCGTATGCATGAGAACGATGGAAGGGTCGTATCGAACTTCATTGTTCAAGCGCTAAGCGGAAAACCGATAACTGTCTATGGTTCAGGATTACAAACGCGGTCGTTTTGCTTTGTAACGGATATGGTTTCCGGTTTGATTGACCTGATGGCAACCGAGTCAAGTATTACTGGGCCAATGAATTTGGGAAACTCTGATGAAATCACTGTTAGTGACTTAGCCAAGACAATTGTGAAGCAAGTTGGGAGCGCATCGAACATAGAATACCATGACGGCCCACCCGACGATCCGTGCAGAAGATGTCCCGACACTTCCTATGCCGAAAGCACTCTTTCGTGGAAGCCAGTTGTCTCCATGCATGAAGGGCTGCGCCGGACAATCAACCACTTCGAAAATCGGCTTCCACAGACGATGCGTGATCACATATGACCTATGTGTTGGTCTCAGCTTCGGCTGTGAGACTCTGTTTGCATTTAGTCTTGTGCCTTAAAGGCATTAGAAGTGAAAGACACTCACAAGGGGGGGTAATTTATGAGGTCTCGTTCAGTTTTGGTCACAGGTGGAAGCGGATTCATTGGGTCAGCACTTTGTCACGAGCTTGAAGCGAATGGACACACCGTGACGTCATACGATGTATCCAATTCGCACAGCATCATGGATCTGGATCAGCTCTCGAGCTCAATCTCTGAAGTAGACATTGTTCTTCATCTTGCTGCACAGGCGGACCTTACGCAGATGTCTGGTTCCATCGATGAAGGTCTACGCTCGACGAAACTGAATGTCGATGGTACAAACAACGTCTGTGCAATGTGTGCCAAACACAATAAATGGCTGATATTCGCGTCAACTATATGCGTGTACGGTAACGAACACGATGGTGGACCAAATCCAACTGAACTGTATGCGTGCTCAAAACTTGCCGCGGAATGGATCGTTCAAGGATATGGATCGAACTACGGAATGCCTTGGACCATCCTACGCTTTGCAACCACCTATGGTCCATTTATGCGTGAAGCCCTTGGTGTTTGTCGATTCATCCAACAGACCATAAGTCAATCTCCAGTGACCGTGCACGGTGACGGTAATCAAAACCGTACACTCACCCATATCAATGATTTGGTCCAAGGAACCACATCTTTGATTGGAGATCATGCGATTGAAAGCAGAGCCAAGTCGCAGATCCTAAATGTCTCTTCGTCCGAGAAAATTTCGGCGATAGGTATGGCCAGAGACATAGTCGAATTGGCTGTTGAACGAGGCTTTCCCAAGGCAACCATCAAGCATGTTGATCAGCGTCCGAATCAAGTTTTCGACGAGACAATCGACGTGTCTGCCATCAAAGAAGTTTCTGGTTGGGAAGCAAAGACGACGTGGAAAGAGGGCATAGAATCCGTGTTTGACGAGATCTTGAAGAATTTGCCAGCATCGAAAGTGGACTGCTGACGTATGGCCTTATTGCTAAAGAATGGAGCCATCTTTCTGCACATTCCCAAAACGGGTGGGAATTGGGTTACTGCAGTTCTAAATGACTTGGATTTAGTTGAACGCGAACTTGGTCACAAACACGCTGACTTGGATCGCCTATTCGCATCGTCTGTCTGCCTTGAAGATCCAGCATTTGGAACCCTTCTCCATATTAAACAGAAGCCGTACATTTTTTGCTTCGTTCGAAACCCGTTAACTTGGTATGAGTCATACTTTAAATACATGTCGCAGGCCAAAAGGCGTTGGCGTCATTGGGGTGATGAACGCAGCGTTACGGATTGGCACCCAAATGCAATGACCAATGGCGTAGGCGACGAGGATTTCAACAATTTTGTTCGAAACCTGCTTCGAAAAAGACCGGGCTACGTGACGGAGCTTTTTGGATGGTATACAAAACCGTTGGTAGATTTTGTTGGCAAACAGGAGCACCTTGTTGACGATTTGATTTTGGTCCTCAAGATAATGAACGTCTCCTTCGACGAAGAGTTTGTAAGAGGGTATGGCAAGGTGGGAGAGAGTCCATATCGGACCACAGAATGGGAACCTGAACTTCGATTAGAAACAAAGGCTGTAGAATATGCTGGCTTCTTGAGGTACGGATACGAGGTGAAGGAAACCTGAAAATCTACTCGAAAAGACATGCTACGGGAGTATCCGAAACTCTGTGTATGAGGCTTAGCCCATGCGGTTGAAACAGGTCATCGGTTGAACCGTTCTGGGTAGAGAATAGCGAACTGGTTTCGGGCGGCAACCCATTCCCTGACACATCGCCCGGTGTTCTCGAATTTTCGGATTGCCAAATAGATCAGCTTGGTGGCGGCGTCATCGGTTGGGAAGCTGCCACGGGTTTTGGTGGTTTTGCGGATCACCCGGTTCAGGCTTTCGATGGCGTTGGTGGTGTAGATGATTTTGCGCACTGCTGGCGGGAAGGCAAAGAACGGGATGACCTCCTGCCACGCGCGCCGCCAGCTTGGGGCGATTGACGGGTATTTTTGGCCCCATTCAGCCTCAAAGTCCGCCAAGGCCTTCTCGGCCTCGCCGTCATCGGTGGCCTGATAAATTCGTTTGAGATCCTTGGCGACGATCTTGCGGTCTTTCCAGCCGCAGAAGTTTAAAGAATGGCGCACCAGATGCACGATGCAGGTCTGTACGGTCGTCTCGGGGAACGCGGCATTGATGGCACCAGGGAAGCCTTTGAGGCCATCGACGACGGCAATCAGGATGTCCTCGACGCCGCGATTGCGCAGGTTGTTCATGATCAACAGCCAGAATTTGGCCCCCTCGTTGGCCGCGATCCACAGGCCCAGAACCTCGCGTTCACCCTCCGCAGTGACACCCAAGGCCACGTAGACGGCCTTGTTTTTAACTTGGCGACTTTCAGCGTCGCGGATTTTGACCCTGAGAGCGTCGAGAAAAACGATAGGATAAACTGGTTCCAAGGCACGGTTTTGCCAATCTGAAACCTCCTCCAGAACCGCATCGGTGACGCGACTGACCAGGTCGGCGGAAACCTTCAGGCCATAAACCTCTTCAAGGTGGGCGCGGATATCGCGGGTCGACAAACCCGCAGCATAAAGCCCGATGATCTTATCATCCATGCCATCGATCCGGGTCTGTCCCTTCTGGATCAACTCCGGCTCGAAACTGCCTTCGCGGTCACGTGGGATGTCAATCGGCACCGCACCGTCGTTGCCCTTCAGCACTTTGCGCGTCGCCCCATTACGCCGGTTGGTCTGCTGGCTGGCAGGCTCACCATGTGGCTCATAGCCCAAATGCTCGGTCAGTTCCGCGCCCAACATCCGTTCCATCAGTCGGACCTTCAGTTCCTTCATCAGGCCTTTGTCCCCGAGCAAGTCTTCGGGTCGTTCAACGCCGCTCAGCAGCTCGTCCAGTAATTCCTTGGAAATCATCATTGTCATCATGCTCCTTCAATTTGGAAGCATGGGCCAGATCACTCATACACAGAAGGTCAGACACTCTCCATGCTACAGTTCGTATCCAAACCACTCCAGAACTTCTGCAGACAACGATTTTCTAACGACTATTTTCGTCTTATGATCAACTGCGACACTTGCCCTATTTAGATTATATTTTCTTTTGTAGAAATCCAATGAACGTTGCTTAACGGACGCTTTGGCGCTCTTATTCAAGTTATTATACGTGCCATGACCTTTTCTTGGCAAGAATTTGGATATCCGATCCATTGAAAACTCGAACATCTCAAGAAGGTCCTCGTATCTTATCACTAATGTATTCAAATTGCTTTCGGCCAAAACAATATAACTTCTCAACTTCCGCTCCAAAATTTTAGCAGGCTCCAGCCATTCTTCTGTTAGACCATCTCTATCGAAAATCTGCATCCTTCTTTCAGCAAAAACACAAAGCTCCTCCTTCCTATACCCGGGATAGTAGGGATTGTCGTGTAGAGAGCGCAGCCAGAAGTATGGGTGTTTGACAATCATAATAAAGAGAGTGTTGTTGGAATGACTTGAACTCAGAATTCGCTGAAGCTGTGGCGCGCTGTGTTTCCATCCGAAGTCACTATCAAGTATGCGGCGAGCATCAGCATCATAGATCCTATTCACCTCATCTGACTGCTCAATTTGGGGTTTGCCAACAAGAAGTGTAGGAGCAAGATGCCATATTTCTTCCATACCTCCGCGCAAAAGTTCCGTAGAAAAGTTTGTTCTAACGAGGTGCTCTAGATAATTGGTACCAGTATTTCTCTCACCAAAGATCTTTGTGTAAAGTATCAGCTCGTGGCTAGCCGCTTGTTCCATTCAGAGACTTTACCTTTTGAATTACAATACGGTAAGAAGGTGTCGCGCGACAGCATTTTGATCGTTCGTATAAACAGAGACGACATCGGCCATATTTTTCGCAGTTTCATCTGCATTGGCCACCGCGATAGAATAACCTGCAGACAAAAACATACCAACATCATCCATAGCGTCGCCGAACACTGTCGCTGAACCAATGTCAAAATTGGACACATTAGCTAACTCAGCGACACCTATTTCTTTCGTCGCCTTCTTACTTTTGAACTCAACAATACTGCCACCTGAGTAACACTCTCGTCGACAGGAAACTGCTCCGGCATCTGTAAGCCACTTGGAATCTTCAGACAACTCCAAGAGCAGTTCGTCTTGTCCCACGAACGTTACCACGAGTATTCTATTGGCGACTTCGTACGCTTGATAGTTTGCAACAAATATTGGCTTTCTCTGTTTGGCGTCCAGGAATTTGATTGTCTCAAAGCTAGGATTCTCAAGTGTCTGGCATACTTCGGTGACGTCGTCGCGCACTTCAAGTAGCATTGGCGCAAGATCATGTTTCCTCCCAATTGCGAGCAACTCTCGTACAACGTTGGCTGACAAATGATTTCTACCAACGACCTGTTTACGCATTGGATCGAATGACACTGCTCCGCCAAGGGATACGATAGGACAGGTTTTCTGGTGGCCTTTCAGAACATACGATACGAAGGCTGGAGACCTTGCACTGGCAACAGTTACCAAAAACCCACTCGCAACAGCTTCATTCCAAATTTTTCGTGAGTAAGCGCTCACCTTGCCCTGCCTGTTCAGGTATGTACCATCAAGGTCCGTACAAATCATTCTCCACAGCCCGTTTGGCTCACATAGATTTCATGGTATTTCTTGAGCAAGGCCTCGCTGGAAAACTCCTTTACAACCCATTCTTGCCTCTCCTCCAAAAGTCTGTGGTCTGGCTCACTCAACGCTTCTTCGATCTGTTTGGACATCTTCCTTGGATCTCCTGAAGGATATAACTTAATAGCCATGCCGTCCGTAGAAAGTGTGCGATGGGCCGGAATATCACTGGCAACCAATGACACGCTACGTAGAGCAGCTTCTACCAGAATGTTTGGACAGAGTTCTGTAAGAGAAGTATTGACTAAAACCCTACTTGAGCCAACTAATTTAAGAGTTACATCGTGACTCAACTCACCACAGAACTCCAAATTATTCTCGAGACCAAGGCCTTCTGATAGCGCGATCAAACCATCCAGATTCTCACCCGATCCGACTATTTTCGCTTTGAAATTTCGAGACTCCTTCATCATCGACAAGGCAACAACAAGGTCCTCTACGTTTTTGTAGCGACTTAACCTTCCAACGAAAGTGACGTCATTTTCTCGAAGTTCCCAAGGCACAATTGAAGCTTGTGTAGGAGCATTAACAAAGTTCCGGACTACCTCAAAACACCCTGAGTAACCTAGGCACGTATAGCTATCTACGGCGGCAAAGGTTGGTGCAATCGGGCGGCATAGACCAGACTCCAACGCCATCTTAACAATGTTCCGTCGATGCAAGAAGCTCTTCGGTTCGTATATTCGCTTCGAGTACGGCAAAATCGTAGGGTATGTGCGAATAGAAATTATGAATCGGCGGCCAATTTCCGTAAGGATCTTGATGCTCATTATCGCGAGATCATTTAGCGACAACGTTAGGTTTACCTGAATTACGTCGGTGTCTCGAAATATTTCTTCCAAGTCAGCTGCAACGTTCGCTGTGCGAACTTCAATAAAATTGGCAATGAGCTTTGAACTCTCAAAGCGGCCTGGATTTACTAGAACTACTCTGTGTCCAAGCTTTGTTAAAGCCTTCGCGAGATTTAGTGTAGCGATCTGGACACCCCCAACTTCATCAAAGGGGTGGTCATGCACAAATGCGATCTTTAGGCTTTGTGGCGCACTCGGAGTAGTTTTATTCATTTACCACCTCAAATCTTCAAGTAGCACTGGTAGCTCCTCGTGGGCATTCACGCAAAGACGTGGAAAACTAAATAGGCATTCAGTAGTTGGGTGAATTCGGGGTTCGGCAGAAAACGCAGCCGTGTATCCAGCGCTCTTCAACATTTCTATGTGGCGCGAGTGAAAGTCTTGATGTTGTCCATTCGGAAACGCGAAATATCTAATCTTCCGACCTAATGTTTTCTCTAGCTCCACTTTTGATAAAAAAATTTGCTCATTTGCCACTTCGTCGCTTTGTCTAGACAGGATCGCGTGGCTTGTTGTATGACTTCCGATATCAATAAGTGTATTTTTTGATAGTACTGAGCATAAGTCATCATGACTTACATATAGATTAGAGTGGCGATCTTCTCTCAAAGAGACTTCCAATTCAATACTTAGATCTGCAATGCATTTGAGAATTTTCTGTTCCGAATAAGTTTTCAGGTGCCGTTTTAGATCCTTGATGAAATTAAGCTTCTCCTCGATTGTCTTGATACTGCGCAATCCAAGTACCGTACCTCTACTTTCGTGGTGCTCGGTGCATTTCACCAAATAGCTCAAGTGATCCCAAGGTAAGACCATGCCTCGCAATACTCGGCTGGGCACAAAGTGTGTAAGTGGCACACTTTCAGCTTCACAAATGTCTGAAGTCAGAAGAAACGAGTCCCGATACCCATCGTCGACCGTGATGGCAATACAGCCTTCGTCATATTCTCGATATCGAGATACATGCTCGAGTGTGACTAAATCGAAGTTCGACTTTAGCCAAAGAATATCGCGATAAAAATTTTCAGCGCGGTACATCACTTTGTCACTAAAGGATGTTTCTGTTCTGTCACTCACTCTGTGATACGCGAGAACAATCATCCAAGTTATCCGTCCTTGCTAGTATGATACGAGAATAAGAAAGTGAAGTGTAGGGCAAACACGGCGCTATCGCAAAACACAGAGCAGGAGCCATGGATCATGTTCCTTGCTTCGCCACTTTACGTTACGGACGCGCCCGCCTTGCCTTGGCAAACCCACGATCCGTCGCGACAAATCGCTCGAGCATGGGAACAACTAGCTTTGCAGGTTCGATCGGCCCCTGTCCTCCTTCCCGTCCTAGGATCTCGCCGTAGACGATGAGATCCCGATGGAGTTCCGCAGGCACTTCCACGGTCAGCTTCACCGGCTTGTTATCCAGGATCGGACCGAGTTTCAGCTTGGTCATGTCAGCCTCCGGCTGGCGCGAAGACGAGATCGCGCGTGACGATCACACGGACGGGAAAGCCCGGACGAATGGTGAGGGTAGGCGGGACCTCCAGCTGGCGCTGGACGATGCGCTGCCCGGCCTCGTTGATCGTATCGAGGGCCCCGTCGCGGAGCGCGCGGGCGAGGCGGTCTTCCTCGTCGAGGGACAGCTCCGCGCCGACAGCGAGCAAGGTCGAAAGACCCGCCGCGCGCAGGATGCTGCCCCAGTGATTGTCGACGCGGTCCTCGATACCGGCATAGCCTGCGGCATCCGCACCGGGCTGGCGTTCGAGGACAAGAGATCGCCCATCGGGGAAAATCAGCCGGGTCCAGACCAAAAGCACTCGGCGCTGGCCGACGGTGACGCTGTCGTCATAGGCGCCGATCAGTCGGGTGCCCTGGGGGATCAGAAGCAAACTGCCGGTCGGGCTATCGTACACATTATGCGTGACTTGGGCGACGATCTGGCCCGGCAGGTCGGAGCGGATACCGGTGATCAGCGCGGCCGGGATGACGGAACCGGCCTGCAGCAGCCAAGGCGAAGCCGGGGGCTGGACGCGGTCGGGGGCAACCGTGCGGCGGTCGATCGGCGCGGTCAGGAAGGCCTGGCGTGGATCGGTCTCCGGGGCAGCGGCCAAACCGCTCCCCGGAGCTGCAGGCGGCATCTGGAACCCGGTGGACGCGGCTGCCCCAGGGCGCGTCTGGAAGAACAGGTCACTAACCCGGGCGGCCTCCAGTTCCGCAAGCCGCTGCTGTTCTGCTGCATCCATGGTCGGAGGCGCGAGACTCGGAGCCGCGACGGGCTGGCCCCGTTGCTGCGCGTCGAGGATGCCGCCGCCGAGGTCGCCCGGCAGGGGCGGCCCGAGCTGGGGAATGGCGTCATAGCTGCCTGGCAGATCGCGGAGGCCATCGGCGGGTTGGCGGCGGTCCGTGGTGATCAGCTCTTCCGGCGCGGCGGTCCGGTCCGGGCGCTGCAGGCCAAAGATCAGTGCGGCACCGATGCCGAGGCCCGCGACGACGCCGAGCCCGATGATCACCTTGCGGGAAATCCGCGTGACACGTGGCGGATCGGCGCGCAGGCGCATGGCGGCAGCGGTGTCGGTGGATGTCTCGCTCATGTCCCCCGCTCCGCATCTTGCCGCACCACTGCCGCCTCGGTCTGGGGTTCGATCCGCAGGATCCGCACCACCTCCTGAAGGGGACCGCGTCCGAGGCGCAGCTCTGCCGCGCCGAAGAGCCGGTCGACAATGAGCACATTGCCGTGGATGCGGGAGTTGACGATTTCGAGTTCACCATCGGTACCGAGGACGAAAAGCGGCGGCATCTCCCCCTGGGCGATGCCGCGCGGGAAGACGACATAGACCCGGCGACCGTCGTCGAAGACCGAGACGGGCCGCCAGGGCGGGCTGTCGCCCTGCACCTGCAACCCGTAGCGGTGATTGCGCACATGGGGAGCCGGGATGCGCGGCGTGGCGGCGGCGATGCGCGGTGTCTCGGGCGCGCGCGGATAGGCCCAGGAGATTGCGGGCATCCAGGTCTCTTCGCTGGCGTTGAGTTCGATCAGATAGGTGCGCCGCTCGGTTGAAATGACCAGGTTCGTGCTGATGTCGGGCCGTGTGGGTTTCACAAGAACGAGGACGCGGGCGTCGCGGCCCGATCCGCTTTCTGTATCGCCGATGATCCAGCGGGCGGTGTCGCCTGCCGCGATCGGACCGGTGCCGGTCAGGCGTTCGCCGGGCTCCAACGCGATCGTCGTGATCTGCCCAGGCGCGGCGTAGATCTGATAAAGCGCGCCCTCGGACCAGGGATAGATCTGGATCGCGTTGAAATACCCCTCGCGCCGGGGCTCCACCCGGGCCGCATCATTGGCGGTACCAACCTGGGCCACAGGTGTCGGTGCCGCCTCACCGCCCTGGCTCGGCGTCCAGGCGGGCGGGACATGGAGCGGGCGCGGACGGTCGTCCGGCGCGGTCATTGGTGGCGTCGGCAAGGGTGGGACATCGTCATCATAGGCGAATTGCGGCGGGCGATCGCTGGCACATCCGGCGAGAAGTGTCGCGGCAAGCAAGACGATGGGCAGGACAGGACGGGCGTGGGTCATTGGCTCATCTCCCGCGACCAGTTGATCGCGTTCACATAAATTCCGAGGGGATTCGCGCGCAGGCGCTCTGCCGTGCGCGGCGGGTCGATCACGAGGGTCAGGATCGCAGTCCAGCGTTCGGTCCGGGCGAGTTGCCCATTGTCATAGTGCCGCTCCGTCCAGGCGATCCGGAAACTTTCCGGCGAGGCGCGGATCACACTCGAGACGTCGACCGAAACCTGTTCCTCCCCCACGCGCGTGAAGGGGTCATCGGCGCGGGCATGGTCGTTCAGCGCCAGCGCCCCGCGGTCGGTGGTGAATTCATAGGCGCGCAGCCAATTCTGGCGCACCACCACCGGATCGGCGGGCAGGCCACGCACCTCTTCGATGAAGCGGGCCAGATGCCAGGCGATCTGCGGATCGGTCGGGCGATACCCGGCGGTCGCCGCCTCGACGGCACGGGCCTCGCCGTGGCTGTCGATTTCGACGACGTAGGGCACGACAGTGCCCCGCGCCGACTGCCAGACCAGCGCCGTGGCAAAGCCAGCCGAAAGGATCAGACAGCTGAAAGCCATGAGGCGCCAGTTTTTCGCCTGCACGCGGGCGGTGCCCATGCGTTCGTCCCAGACTTGGGCCGCCTTCTGATACGGGGTCTCGGGTACGGGCGTTTTGCCGTAATGGGTAGAGGCGCGCTTGAAAAAACTCATGTGCGATCACTTTCGGACAGGGGAACGGAGGCACCGCCGCCGGGGCTGTCGCCCGAACGCAGCGCATGGGTGGCGGCAGAGACGCCGTGGCTCATGGCCTGGGTGCGGCGCATGGATTTGGCCCAGGCGGGCGGGCCGCCAGCTGGGCCACCGGCAGGTGAAGCAGTGGCACCCGCAACCGAGCCAGGGGACGATGTGCCGCCCGTGGCGGCAAACCCGGCGCGCGCGCCCTCGGCATGGCTTGCCCGCAGGCTTCCGCTGGCCGAAGCAGCGGCCTCGCGCAGGGGCGAGACTGCGGCAGAGCCTGCGGATCGGGCGACACCGCCCAGACCAGAAGCGACACCTGCGGCACCGGTCTGGCCCATCGATCCGAGACTATAGGCGGTCGAAGCGGCCCCTGCTGCCGAGGCCGCGCCCCGCGTGGCCGCGGCCCCACCGGAGGCCAAGGCACCTGCGCCCCGGGCTGCAAGCATCGCGCCCCCGCCGGTCGCAACCGCGGCACCCCCGACAGCCAGCCCGGTGCCAACGGCAGCGCCTGCCCCCAGTTGTGGACCACCCGAGACGAGTCCTGTGGCGATGCCGGGGCCGAAGATGCCCAGACCCAGGAGTGAGAGAGCGGCCAGCACGATCGCCATGGCCTCGTCGATGGTGGGCGTCACGCCGCCGAACCCAGCGGTGAACTGGCCGAAGAGCGTCGAGCCGATCCCGATGATCACGGCCAGCACCAGCACCTTGATACCGGAGGAGACGACATTGCCCAGCACCCGCTCGGCCATGAAGGCAGTCTTGCCAAAGAGGCCGAAGGGGATCAGCACGAAGCCCGCCAGCGTCGTCAGCTTGAACTCAATCAGCGTCACGAAAAGCTGCACGGCGAGCAGGAAGAACGCGAGCAGCACCAAAGCCCAAGCGAAGAGCAGACAAGCGATCTGGATGAAGTTTTCAAAGAAGGCGACGAAGCCCATGAGATTGGCAGTGGATTCCAGAAGCGGCCGCCCGGCATCGAGCCCGGTCTGCGCCACCCGACCGGGGCGCAACAGGTCGGCAGGCGAAAACCCGGTCCCCGAGGCGAGCAGCCCCAGCCCCGCAAAACTGTCGAAGACGATGGCAGCGAGGCTGTTCCAGTTGGAGATAAGCCAGGCGAAGACGCCGACGAAGAGGGTCTTTTTCACAAGGCGGGCGATGATGTCGTCATCCGCACCCCAGGCCCAGAACAGTGCTGCCAGCGTCACATCGATCACGATCAGCGTGCTGGCGATGAACGCGACTTCGCCGCCCAGGAGACCGAAGCCGGAATCGATATAGGAGGTGAAGACCCCGAGGAAGGTATCGATGACGCCGGTGCCGCCCATGGCTCACTCGCCCCCGGCTGGGTCGGAGCCGGTGTCGCGCCCGAGGAACCGATCGCGGGTCTCGGCCCAGACAGCGAGGCAGTCGCGATCGGAGGCCGCCGCCTCCCCCAACTCTTGGCACCGCCGCTGCTCGGCGCGCAAGGCATCGACCTCAGGTGCCGGGACCGGTGCCGGGGTCACCGCCTGCCCCTCTTCCTCCCGGCTCATCTCCACCGCCGCTGCGGTGATCGCTACAGAGACAAAGATGATGGCCGCGATGCGGGCGAGGACCATTCCTTCCATGGGTCTGCTCCTTACCGCTCAGTTGTTGAACATCTGGGCATTGCCGGGCTGGTAGCCCGCGCCCGGGGTGAGGAAGCGCTCGCGCTGGACGCGGCCCTGTTCGGCGGCGGCGGCGCGTTCGGCCTCCACCAGTGCCGTGGCCCGACCATTGGCGGCGGTGACAGCAACCAAATCTGCAATCTGCTGGGACTGGAGGGCCAGAAGCTGGTTGCCTGCCTGTGTCGCCTGCAAGGCCCCCACGGCGGACTGGCTCTGGCCGACAAGCGCGGAGAGTTCTGCCCGCTGGTTGTCGATATTGCCAACCACGCCCGCCTGAACCCGGAGCGCGTCCTGCAACCCGCCCACAGTGTTTTCCCAGCGGGAGCGCGCATCGGCCAGAAGCTGCGCCTCAGGAGCGGCCATGGGGATATTGGCATACTCCTGCTGGAAGATCTGGTCGATCTGGTTCACGTCAAAGGCGATATTCTGCGCTTGGGAGAGCAGTTGGCGCGTCTGGTCGACATTTTGCTGCAGCGTCTGGAGCGCGGAATAGGGCAGGCTTGCAAGGTTGCTGGCCTGGTTGATCAGCATCTGCGCCTCGTTCTGAAGCTGGGTGATCTGGTTGTTGATCTGCTCCATCGCACGGGCGGCCGAGAGAATGTTCTCGGCGTGATTGCGCGGATCGTAGACAATGCGACCGAAGCCTCCGAAGAAGGCATGGGCCGGGCTTGCGAACATTGGCGCAAGGCCGAGAGGTGCGGCCAGCGCCAAAGCGAGTGCGGAGGCGCCGGCGAATTTGCCGAAGCGATGGGGTGTGCGGGTCATGGTGTTGTCTCCTGTTCGGTTTGGGGTTCTGGGAAGGTCTCTGGATCATCTGCGTCCCTGTCGGGCGCGAGATTGGTGAGGTCCGGGATCAGGTCGGCGGCCCAGCCGACACCCCGGGCCTGCAGCCAGGCGGCCAGGAACCCGTCGCGGCCATGCTCGGCAAGGATCTCGGTGATGCGCACCTGATCGGATTTTGAAGAGGTCGCGCAAAGGGCCAGGCCCACTTCGGAGAGCCCCAGCTCAAAAAGCCGGTTGCCGCGACGCGACTGGCAATAGTAATCCCGCTTCGGCGTGGCCCGGGCGAGGATCTCGATCTGCCGGTCGTTCAGACCGAAGCGGCGATAAATCGCAGTGATTTGTGGCTCGATGGCCCGTTCGTTGGGCAGGAGCAGCCGCGTCGGGCAGCTTTCGATGATGGCGGGCGCGATGGCCGAGCCGTCGATATCCGATAGCGACTGGGTGGCGAATATGACCGACGTATTCTTCTTCCGCAGTGTCTTCAGCCATTCGCGCAATTGGCCCGCGAAGCCCTCATCATCAAGCGCGAGCCAGCCTTCGTCGATGATCAGAAGCGTCGGCCGCCCGTCGAGCCGGTCGCCAATGCGATGGAAGAGATAAGAGAGTACCGCTGGTGCCTCAGACGTGCCCACCAACCCTTCGATCTCGAAAGCCTGGACGGAGGCCGCGCCGAGCTCCTCAATCTCTGCGTCGAGCAGCCGCCCATGGGCTCCGCCGAGGCAATAAGGCCGCAGGGCCTGTTTCAGATCGGTCGATTGCAGCAGGACCGCGAGGCCGGTGATCGAGCGTTCCCCGATCGGGGCCGAGGCAAGGGAGGTCAGAGCGGTCCAGAGATGCTCCTTCACGTCGGGCGTGATCGCGATGCCCTCACGGGCGAGGATCGCGCTGATCCAGCCTGCGACCCAGGCCCGCTCAGCGGGTTGGTCGATGCGGGCCAGTGGTTGCAGATAGACGTCGGCCTGAGTGCCGCCAGTCAGCTCGCCGCCCAGATCATACCAGTCGCCGTCCATGGCAAGGATTGCGGCGCGGATCGAGCCGCCGAAATCGAAGGCGAAGACCTGCGCGCCGGAATAGCGACGGAACTGCAACGCCATCAGCGCGAGCAGCACGGACTTGCCTGCGCCAGTCGGGCCGACGACCAGCGTGTGGCCGACATCGCCCACATGGAGCGACAGGCGGAACGGGGTTGCACCCTCGGTCTTGCCGTAGAGCAACGGCGGTGCATCAAAATGGGTGTCGCGTTCCTCGCCTGCCCAGACGGCTGAGAGTGGGATGATATGGGCGAGGTTCAGGGTCGAGATCGGCGGTTGGCGGACATTGGCGTAGGGATGCCCCGGCAAAGAGCCAAGCCAGGCATCGACAGCGTTGACCGTCTCGACCATCGCGGTGAAGTCACGCCCCTGCACGACCTTTTCAACAAGGCGCAGCTTTTCATCGGCGCGGCGGGGATCCTCATCCCAGACGATCAGGCTCGCGGGGACATAGGCCTCACC
>Ga0209634_1000073_pt1 | contig 91908 bp, 118 predicted proteins | sample LinPmetageLP40_FD_184043 | JGI IMG/M metagenome (GOLD analysis project Ga0209634, IMG submission 184043) | Marine viral communities from the Pacific Ocean - LP-40 (SPAdes) (version 2) | ecosystem: Environmental > Aquatic > Marine > Oceanic | place: Pacific Ocean | collected 2010-08-26
CCAACGGATTAGTTTTTGTTTGCGATCATATATAACCTTTGTATTGGGATTGTCGGAGTGATTCATCTTATACCAATACGGAGGTTCATTTTGATCCGTAAAACTCTCGTCATAATGGACCTTATTTGAAGGAGAGGAATAAATATATGTATCATCTGATAAGCCAGTAAATTTTTTTTCGTATCCTTTTTTGTTCATTACATTTGGCTTTAAAAATTGAGCGACAACCGTGCCTTTATTCAAATATTTTTTTGCATACAGGCCATCTCCTTTAGCACCATCTCCTGTAGGCCTCACTTCAACCAATGATTGAAATTGCTCGAAGATGACGATGTGTCACTTTCAGAACCAGAGCCATCGCTTGACGCTTCTTGTGGTGGCTTTATTTCTGCTGATCCAGAAGTAGATTCTGGCAATCGTTCCTTTGCTTTTGCGGCTGAAACCGCATAGGCCTGGGGCCCTGATGATCTCAGGTTTTCTATTTCCAGCTTGAGAGTAGAATTTTCCCCATCGAGTTTGCTTACATCGGACCAATACTCCTCTTTATCCTTAATTAGAGTTTCCTTTTCTTGCTTGAGGGCCTTTATTTCTTCTTCAAGCCTTCTCATATTTTGATTGCACTCTTCGAGCTCTGAATCACATTTATCTTTATCCCGTTTGGCTTGTTCCAGATCATCTTTATTTCTCATTAGTTTGGTGGTGAAGTTTGGTATGTCACAAATATCGCAATTTTCTAATGCCTTTTTGGTTTCCTCGAGTTCTTTTTCGATTGCTTTATTTTTTTTCATTAAATTTTTTTTCTCATCAGCTATCCTACGTCTTTTTTGGTCATTTATTTCCTTGTCCCTTGTAAGTATTTGAAGTTGTTTTTGTAATTCTGAGAGCTCATAGGCCTGCTGGTTTGCAAGCAATGCAGCTTCTTCTTCCTCGTTATTGAGTTGACTAAGCGTATAGTCTTCTCCTTCTCGCTTTCGTTTAGTAGGATCAGGAGGATCAGGCCCAATACACGAAGCACCCAGTGAGCACAGTCGGTCAAATTCCTCCGAGTCCATAATAGCAACGGTATAGGTGATGCGTGCATTATATGGATATAGTGTTTATCATTTACTGGAATGTACTAATACACTAGAACATAAGGTGCCCTATTTTGTAGGCTACGTTACTATTTAACTCTCGATACGCACCACTACTCCCCTCATGTTTGGCAACAAGTGAACCCATCAGAGCCAAAGCAGATGTAATAAACCCGATCCCGAGAGTAAGTCCCAGAGTTGGGCAGTATCCCATTGTGATTTGCTGGTTTAGTGAGTCTTGTTTCTCGCATGTGGTGTACACGTCCCAGTCAGATAGCCCCAGAATGTCGTTTGCTGTGTATTTGTTATCGTTTGCGCATCTGACGTTGGCCTCTCCGTGGGTGCATGTATCGATGGCCACGATAAGCCAAGCGAGGAGAATGGCAAACATGAACAAGTTAAGAGTTGCGAGTGCCTGTCTGGGCCACATGTTAGTATTGTCATTGCGATTGGAGGCTATGTAGGCTATGTATGAGCCAGCAAGTCCTGAGTAGAGTATGTTGTGAGCGATGGCGTCATCGGAAATGGGTATGTATTTTAACAGAGAGAATGAGTGTATTACCGTATACCACAAAGGCCGCTAGAAATCCGATGAATGCACCCGGTGATCCGTCAGAGATGACCGAGTTTAAGAGTTTATCCCGTGTGTCTCTGAGGTGGCCGCTCAAGTCGGTATTTTTGTGTCTTTCCGCGAATTCGGCTTCGTCTTCGAGGGTGTTGTTGAAGGTCGACCCAACGAGCAGAGCTATGATCGCCAGAAGTGATGTGTGGGCTATGAGGAGCACTTGAGTAGTCTTATGCATGTGGGAAATAGTATTTGAGGTCTCGTCTGGGGTGAATCTGCTTGGATTCCTTTCTGGTCTTGTCTGCGTGACAGTCGCAGCATAGGACCTTGGGTTGAAATGGGATAATTATGAGCTTGGCTTTCTTAGGATAGTATGCCATAGTGTGTATATACCTGAAGGTTATGTACTGCGTCGTCCCCCCCTTGACACAGGGGTTTGATGTGGTCCACTTGGGCCGTGACTTTGAGTTTCTTCTTGCACGTTTTGCACTTCCAGTTCTGCTCGCAGGCCAATTCCCATCTGAGTTCGTAAGTAATGGGGAGGGTTCTCTTCCTCTTGTTTGCTTTGTACGCACGGTAGGCACCCCTGTTGATGAGGAGGGTGCCGTTTTTATCGGTTTGGAGGTAACACTTGTGCTTTGGATTTGAGTATTGATACTTTAGTTGACGAGTGTAAAGAGAGTGAAGAACAAGCGATTTACCTTTACCTGAAAGAATCTTATTCTCTGTATCTCAGAGGGCGGCACTTTGGTATATTTGAGGCTTTTGAGCTTGCACTCGTCTTTGAAGTAGGGGGACTTCATATTAACAACGTTAAGTGTCGCTGGATGTGGATTATATAGGTCTCCGGAATTGAACAGTAGCATTCATGGAAAGATCACCAACGTATTGGTTCTTTCAGGGTGTTGCGCTTGCCTTGGTCCTCTATCTCATAGACGATCTTACATCTGATCACGAGGAAGGGCATGGACATTGAGGTTATCCATAATAGCGAGGGTGTGAACACTAAGGAATGGGGTCCCGGAGTGTGGAACTGGCTACACAGGCTGCCCGAAGCCGGGAGTCATGTTGGGAAGATCAAGTCATGTATTGATCACTTGTGCCTTCCCTGTCCCCACTGCCAGAAACACTTTGACGAGTTTAAGAACAGGCACCCAGTCTCTGTCATATCAAGCAGAACCGGAGCCCACACGTGGATCAACAAACTCCACAATGAGGTCAACGAGTCGCTAGGAAAGCCCACTTTTAGCGATGAGGCATGCTTTGAGCAGTTCTGCGAGAAGAGTAAGGTAGCACCCATTCACAATAGCATAGACAGAGGGAAGGGAGTGTTGGAAATGGGATTCAAGGGCTTGAGGGTGTGAGGAGAGAGAGAAAGAGAGAGAGAGAGATAGCTTCATGTTCATATTGCATTCCACGATTACGAAAAGCTAATATCAGACCTATATGCTATGGTACTCTAATATGAGCCAAATGTACTTACTTTATTAGATTAAACCACCTCCCTTCTGAGCATCATCCAGAGGGACCCAATTACGTTAAAGCCCTTAAAACACCACACCCCCTTGTTCCGATGTGGAGTTCCTCCAATAAGAGAGGGCTCCCATGGGTCATTGTAGTACATGTAGTGCTTATTAGAGTAAGAGGACAGGGCATCGTCTATGGTAGGTTTATTGGTGTTGTACACGGCCCTCATGAGTGACATCCAGATCTCAGTCCACATTTCGAGTTGATTCTGAGTGGGAGTCATGAGGTCCACGTTATACTTTTCTGGGTTCCTGAACACGACATGAGCAGCAATACCCGTATCGAGCACGTCTTCCCTTTCGCTGACCTTATTGCAAGCGTTGTAAAAGTGATGGATGGAGTCGGGTTTGACCATTGAGAACACCAGAGCCTCAAACAGACACTCAAACTGGCGGCCGTGCCAAATGAATGGGTTTACTCTAGCAAACGGGCTGAGTATGCTGTCCTTGCGAAGGGATACAGGATGAGATACAAGAGTGTCTCTGCTCTCGTTGAAGCTTATGAGAGTGTAGCCTCCGTCATCATCGAGTTCAAGTGCCATATCAATGACATCCGAGACTCTCATCTCTTTTGACTGTCCTCCCCACAGTTCCTCATGGTCGGGATCAAGGTAGTAAAGGCCACTATCGTTATCTTCACAGTCGAGCTCGACGCTCACTTCATACGTCTTGTAAGGGGTTTGCACTGTCAGTACCGACCGTGGGTGCAGGTTGGGACAGTGCTCTATATGAGTAATCGACCCTTCGTACACACATTCCGTCTTGTAATTGAGTACTGGACCAAATGGTAGTTCCAATGGCGTATCGGAGTTAGTACAGTCCATAACAGAGTATATATTAATACAGGCTGCTGAAAAAAGTACATATGTACTGTAAGTACACTCGGTATGTTTGTTCGGTATGTAGGTCTACAGTATTGGCAGACGGTACTCGTCGTGTGGATGGTACAAATTTTGGGTATATAAATCTACATTATTGACTCCCCATACTTAAATACTTGGTACATTTTGTCGGTACAAGTGTCGTGGGGCGTCTGGAGAAGCCCACATTCTTTTGTTGAGATTTACCAGACAAAAATGATAATACCGGATTTATATACCAGAACAATTTAAATGAATATAATGCTACAGAAGGATAAATTTGATGCAGTCTCTTCACTAATGGTTCTAGAATCTCATTTTGTATCTTATGAAAAGGGACTGTATCGACCAGTACTTTATTTCTTTTGGGGGTCGCACTGGGTGTCTGAGTGTATTGGGCATAGACTCTATGGAACCGGGAATGTCGACTAATGCCTTTGCCGCAGCAACCCTGGCAATAGAGAGAAGGCTTGACACTTTGCCCTTTGTTCTTTTTCTTTTGATGATAGCCTCGTCTAGACAGGTGCACATGATAGACGCGTCAGAATTCCTCCAGTACACCGTCCCATGGAACCTATCCAGTTTCACTGATTTATCATCGAGTTTCACGCACGCAAACGCTTGATCGAAGGCAAACTCGCACCGAGCCTCGATCTCTGATAATTCACACCTATCCCAGTACATGTCGCTCTGGCTACACAGTAATTCCAAGTAGCGAACCAAGTTGGAGTACATCTGGGAAATTAGAGGACGTCCGTCCTGCTCGATTTGAGCGTCTGCACGACTGATGTACACATATGCGCACTTGATTGTCGCAAGGGTGGCCATTGCTTCGGTGAATCTTAGTTGATTCCAAAAATTAGTATTATTATAGGCATAGGCTTTGATAATTTATAAACTGCTACCAACGGGCTCTATATTTTTTTAAGTATGATTCCGTTGACCAGTATCTTAGCCTTTTTGGTTGTTTCCCGGGGCCTCTGAGTGTATTGGGCATGGATCCAATAGCACCGGGACTGTCTACAAGAACCTTTCCCGCCCACACCCTTGCCATAGAGAGAAGACTGGGTACAATGCCCTTCATCCTCTTTCTATCGATAATAACCTCGTCCAGCCAAGTGCTTATGATAGACATATTAGAACTCTTGTAGTACACGTTTCCGTGAAACTCAAGTAGCCTCACTGTATTGTTATTGTAATACACACTTGCAAAGGCTCGCCCTCCGTAGTTTATTTCGCATCGAGTCCCAGTCTCCGATATCTCACTCCTATCCCACCATATGTCGGTTTGGTTGCACAGTAGTTCCAAGTAGCGAGAGAGATTATCGTAAAGCCGAGACACTGACGGCTGCATCACCCATGAATCGTGTGGTTTCGATGCGTCAACCAGAACCTCTGCGTTTTGGGCCATTGTACCGTTTACACCAAGTCTATTGTGTATGTGTAATAATAGTAATAGTACATAAATACATAAGTGCATAGATCAGTTATGGTACCGTCCTCTCCATATAGTTACGTAAGAAATGTAATCGCTTCCGTTTCTGGTAGTAAAGCCGCGTATCTTTGATAGCTCGAAGAAGTGGTAGGGGTGCATAGGGCACCTTTCGGTCTCTCTGTAAGGATCTTCCTTTGTGACATTTTCCAGACGATCCCAGATTTCGAGAGCATCATCATACGACTTTTCGTAGGCGGATTTCTCCATATCCGAGTTATCGCGTATGTATGACACAATAAGAGTATATAGCCCGACTACACCCGAGTTCCCATGTCCTCATCTGTGGGTACTCTGGTGTACCCGTTCTTACTCTTTCTCTTGTACGCGTTGTAGAAGTCGAGAGCGCACACAAACAGTGCCACCAAAAAAATGGCGACCAGCACACCAATGCCGTCTGATTTGCTCTGATTCATTATTTATTAAAGTATGGAATAACGCTCATTTAAGATCCTCTTTGGCGCCAACCCAAATGCGCCTTGCGGTGAGATATGATTTCAGGAGCTTGGCCCTCCCGACATGAGCTCCATAGTAGACCCTCTTTAGGTTCGGGAATGCGTGTAAGAGGGCACTGAAGTTCACAACCGTGATGTATTCTAGTATGATGGACTGGACCGTGTATATGTGAATGTAATTCCTGGGGGGCCATTCCTTCTGTGTGGATCCGGATGGGATTCCTCTTTCACATATAGTGTATTTGTTCTTGAAGCACCTATGTGCGTTTCTTTCGACAATAGAGTCGTATCCGGCCGTTACGATCAGATGCCGGTGAAGGGGGACGTATGCACCAAGGTGTGCCGTGGGTTCTCCGTCTGGGCCACGTGTGACATCTAGTGATAGGAGAGGTACAGTGTGATGTGATTTAGATTCTGGATGTCACGAGTTGTCGTGGATCGTGAACGACAGGGATATGATTACTCAGTCTAGAATCATTGATCTGGAAGTAGACGATATTGATCCTGATGGGGTTTGTAAGCCAGTTGAGCCTCATGTTTTTCATAAAGCTTTCCTTTCTTGAGTCGCACAGCTGGATGTGATCGGAAGCACGAAAGTGCATGTAGAAGCAAAAGAAGACCCCGTAATGGAGCTTTCTCAGCAGCATGAAAAGAGAGGGCCCGTGATCCATAGTCTTTGTGGTGCAGTGGATGGAGCTGAAGATGTGCCCTTTGCCCAGTATGGCGTTGAGGTGGTCTTTAGTGGGGGCAATATAGTGATACCGTATGTGAGGGAGGCCAAAGGGTCTTGGAATGCGACTACAGAAGCTGTGCTTTGATTCCATTTGAGCAAGGACCTCTTTAAACCTGTTGCACTTGGCAACAACAACGTTCCATCTTTTCGTCATGGAGAGGCCCCGGAAGAGACGACACACGCCCCTAAACGCCTTGAAATCCGGACAAAGGCGGCTCGTTCCCCTTTGATTGGCAAAGTCTTGGAAGGCCCCTTCTATTGATCTGGCCACTATAACGTCTAGCACCATAACCCAGCAGTCTACCGTAATGTACTGTGTTGCGTCCATAGTCGATATTAGTCAGTATATATCGCAGTTAAAAAAGTCAATAAATACCAAAGTAATGCGTTCGTCTTCGTACTCGGTACTCTGTATTATCTTGATAATACTGCCTCTGTGTACTGCCCAGTGTGATTTCTTCAAGCGCAATTGCCAGTTTCCAGTCGGGACATCGACCGGAGCCATTACCTGCTATTTAGAGGGAAGCACGACCGAGCCGGGACTCGACGAGATTCTGAGCCAAGTCTACTCGTCCGACGCTCAGGTGGGGTGTCCCGTCATCAACAGCCACGGATATCCCTTTGTCATCTTTCTAGAGTCCTGCAAAGAGAACATTGAGCGTCATAAAGGGAGTGCATTGAAGACCAAGGTGAGCTCTTCGTCCCTTGTTTGCTTTCATGGTCTACGTCTTTTGCACGAGCTCACTCTGCCCACACCACCCCACCCTTAGATTCATCTCATCTCAAAGGGGGAATGGTCTATACCACAAGCAGAGAATTGTACCAAGGTCACACACACAGTCTCATCCGCTCTATTAGACGACCCTTACGTCCTAAACTTTGGGTCTGGTATCACCATCCAATCCGCCTCGGCCCCATCCTCACAGCAACAGGCAAGGGTGCAGCTCAACCTTCCCCGACACACCGCTCTCATCGTAAGAAGACAGGGGACATTGGGAGTAGACGGGACGTGTAACGTCATCAGCAATGGAATGAGAGAGGTTCACCTCCACTATCTTACTCTCAACAATACCGAGTGTGTGCGTGAATCTGTTGCTGGGATCCTGGACAAGGCGCTAGAGGCCTTTGGTCCGGATCAACTCGAGGTAATGAGGATTACAAAGCACTTTGACGAAGTCGATCCCGTTAATATGGATATGCAGTTTGTATACTTTAAGACCTACGATCCCTACAGACAGATGTATCCCGGACGAGCACTCATGTCGTGTGATGCGCTCAATGCCAAGAAGTGAGCTCAAATTGAAATCTCACGATTGTTCGCATTCATCTCATCAACTCTCATAATCGCCACCAAAGGTACCCGCCGGACCCCATTAACATAGATGGGGTCTTTTTCAACTACCTTCAGGACTTGCACAAAGTAGACTTGCTAGCATCAACAACACCCTATATTAATCCCGACGAGAGACCCGCTACTATAGTATGCCCCCGTACATACCAGCAAGTTGGTACAACGAGCGAATGCATCAATCAGGAGGGTAGACTGGCCCCTCAAGGCTCCATCACATACCAGTGTGACGACTACAACAACCAGACCTATGTCATCAACCCTCAAACGAACAACACCATCAACCCTACGTGCATTCCCGAAAGACTCGTCGATCCATCAAGGGCTCTTGATGGGTGCCCAGACGGGTACTCGCTCGAACCAGAGAGCACTGTCTGCGTCAGTGATGATGTGAATACGCTCCCTTCCCGACCTCTGGACATTGTGCTCTGGGACTATGAGGGAAGTGTTACTTTCGGATCAGCCTGGCCCAGTCAGGCGGGTGTTGTTATGACGGTTTTGGTATACGGGGACAGGTCCGTGTCTTCTGTGGGAAACCTGCAAGAGGGGGAAACATTCGAATCGTACTTTAACAGTACTCCTAATGAAAGAGGTATCTATTACCCGGATCCACACCTGAGTAAGTCGTCGGTGTCACAAGTACTCATGTGTTTGTATGTACTAGTACTCTACTGACTCGCTTTGAATATTCCGTACACCCTACAGACTTACTAGATGGATCGGACTTCTATGATGTACGTACACTATGATTGTGACTTGGTTGGTATGTGTGGTACTAATACTAATACTCGTACCGCCCGTTTCCCAGGTTGCACAGGACGAATTCAACTGCTTCGATAAACCCAAACCAAAGTGCCCAGATGACGGAAGCGGGCTTGTCACTCTCTATGTTGTGCTTGGCCTGACCGCCCTTTTTATCATACATCACGTCTACACTACGCCAGACGACGAGAAGGGCATTGGATGCATAGAGCGGGATGGCCTATAGAATAAGAGCATTTGGGTATCATCCTTTATAAATAATCGTAAATTCAATTAGAAAGCCAAAGGGAAGAAGAGAGAAGGGATGGGTGGAGCGTGTTCCTGCAAGTGCTGTGCGCACTCCCGGAAGCACTACGTACTTCTGAGTGACGGAGTTGTGCTCGAGACGGACAAAGAGCGAACATCCGGTACTTACTACTTTCATCCTCATGCGAGCGTTCACAAGGAAGAGGACGGCATTCAAAGTCCCGATAGCACATCAGACGATGAGTCGGATGGCGTCTTCGAAGTCGAGCCCGAACACCGCTTCGCCTCTCTTATCAGGGAAAGCACGCGTCACGCTTTTTCAATCTATCCCAAACTCCCAGAATGGCGAATCCTGTTCGAAAACAAGGAACAGTCATTCTGTGCTTGGGAAAGGTCGGGGGAATGCAGACTGGCAACTTACAAGTGCGAAGGGGTTTACGCAGAGGAACTGGCCAGATCGTTCTGGGATCCCAACGACAAAAACTGGGATGCCACTATTGCAAGTCTATTTGTTTTGTCCTCTTTTTGTGTTTGTTGCTATCAACCCCGACTCATACATGAACATCCCAGAATACATACAAGGTACTGGAAACACTAAGTCCAACCGCATATGTGAGCCACATCGTCTTTAAGGATGTATGGCCAGTGTCCCCGCGGGAATGTGTGGCCTGCAATGCCCTTGTTGATATGGGCCACGGGTGCTGGGCAGTGTGCATTCGCAGTGTCCATCATGAGATGAAACCCGAATCAAGGGGTAACAAAAACATTAGAATGGATTGCACCGTTAACTTCATTGCGAGACAAAGATGGAAGAACCCGGAATTGGGGACGTTTAGAGACAACTCAGAGTGCTACATCTCCTACACTGCTGTCATCGACCTAAAGGGGTGGATACCGGATACCGTTATAAAGAGCTTCACGATACGGCAGTGGCCCGAAACGCTACAGAACATACACAGAAGAGCCCTGTAAGTAAACGGCTGGTGGGTGTGGGTACTCCTGGTCCACATCTCATTTCGATCCGACCCGATAGGAAACTGGCAGACGAGAAAGACTCGGATGGGAACGACGACCTGTTCGTGGATTGCATCGAGGGCACTTAATTGCTTATATACTTTATACTTATGTAATTGTAGAATTATAATGCTTATTCCCATATTATTACGGTACCTGAGTTTAGGGGCCGGATGTCAGCTGGAGGAGCAGGGTTATTGCAATTTTTCAAGGTCTGTGTGTAGGTTTGGGGATCAGACCAATTACCAACCGGACGCGTCCGTGCCTCTCAACCTTCTCGTCAATCAGCCCATCAATAACAAAGACAAGAATCACGGATGTCAGGCGCCCAAACCGGGAGATCCCGAATTCAAGATCCTTATAGAGCCCTGCTACACGGCAGACGACCAGCAGGCAGACGACACTCAGGAAAGATGTCCGGATGTGCCCATAGATTACTTCAGGGAAAGCGCAAACGAGGTATTGACATCAGACTCCGACCGAAGTGATAGCATAGGGTTTGTGAGCGGGGTGCCCGTGGAATTCCAAATTACCCATATTGGAAGGCAATATCTCTTTGATACGAAGAACACCGAACAGCCCTCGTTTAACGAAGGAAAGAACGCAACCATGCTCTCTGATTTCCCCTTTCGCGTCCTTCCCATCAACGACGGTGGTTACCAAACACTCGTGCTCGAAACCGCCAAAAAGGTCAAAGAGTATTATAAGCAGAAACGTGGCGGTGGTGGTTCTACGCCCCCTTGGTTCCAGTCTCCGTCACAGGATGGGTACGCAGACAGTGAAACCATAGTTCCATGGCCAGAGCTTACATGCCCAATGGAAGTCGTTATTACCGACAATAGGTCACCGAGTATGTCTCTGAAGGTAGGTGTTGGGGCTTTTTTGTTCTGTGCCATTCGTGTTCTCACCGTACAGTAGCAACAATTCAATAACATATTTGTGTCAGGATCCACACTTGTCACCGAGTTACCCATAGGGCTTCAGCAGTTTGGGTACGGGTGCTACATGTGTGTGACCCCAAGTGGTGCCAACGAGAGTCTCTTTGATACACTAAACACCCCCGGGTCCTCTTGGATAGACCACTACCACAAAGACAAGTGCATGATCAAAAGCATAGTGCCCACGGTAACCGATGATGAATGGAATACTGGAAATGTGGGCGATTGTGATCCTGGCCTGGACTTCCTAAAAGCGTTTCGCTATAGCAGAAACAACACAGACATTGTGCTACAGCCAAAGATTGCGGGAGTGTACACTTTGTATCCCTACATCGAAGTGCCCTCCCTGACAAAGCCCCAGCTCGCAGACGACAAAACGCGAACAAACTGGGAGAACAGGATTGCAACCCAGCTCAAGTACATGCTAGACCCGACCTACTGGATCACAGCGGAAGTCATTGGCCTCAGCAAGATCGCAGGAGGTAAGGTACTCAAGAACTTTCACGGACGCATACTCGAAGAGAACATGGCGGACTTCAAGGTGGACCGATACCAGTACGATGCTCCCATCACTCCCAGTGAACAAACACCCCAGCTGCCTTCACAGTGTCTCATAAGTGAAGTAGACCTGAGTGCCTGGTTTGGGCCCAAATGCAAGGTGCCAGGACAGGTGGGAAAGGAGAATGCGTGTGTTTCGGATTTCGAGACGGAAGTAACCTATTTAAACGGCACCCATCGTTTCTACATGTCGATCGAAGCGGGAAATGGCATACAATACGGCGATGATGGCAATCCCAACCTAGACGCCCGCTGGACTGGCTGGGCTGCCATTGCCACATCGAGATCGCCTATCCTAAACGCCATCATTGACGAGACGCTAACAGGCTCTAACGTGTGGTACGAGAATCTCGACTACAGCAAAGATAACAATGATTTGATCTCGGAATTCCACACTGTCATGAGACAAGACGGAATGGAGGACTGCGTGGCACGCGTCGGTGTTGTGGAGGTGACGGTTCTGTATGGGTCTGTGTATCAAACTTTGGCGGGCGCAATGTCGGGTTATAATCAGTTCCGAGGAAACACAAAGAGCAAACGCTTCACTTCTTGCAATATAGATAACGACAGAATAAGATTTCAAACACTCGACGAGGATATGCAATACATCATACAAAGCGCGTTTGACGAGTTTACCTATGATACAGACTTTGTGTGCCAGAACAACGAGTATCAGGACAACGATTACTACAGCCAGCCATGCTTTCAATATACAAGTAAAGAATTGCAAACGAAAGATCGCGAATGGGTTTGTCCAGGCGGCCAGACGACTTACCATCAAGTTCGTTCGAGTTTCACATGGGATATGTTATCGAGTTCTATTCAATACAAGATATACGATGATAACCCATACGACCAATGCTACATGTATGGCTCGGGCTATCAATTTGCTGATAATCATCGAGATAACTTTGTTGGATTTGATGTAGCGACCGGAAATGCGCCAAATCCTTATAACAAGTTGACAGGGGATGGCGACGGTAAAACGGTTCATTGTGGTGACACACAGGCGTGTTATCCGGGTTTAGGTGATTGGCCGGGGTGTTGGCCTAAATACAACTTTGCAAGGCTTAGAAGGGGTTACATGGGATACCCACCCGCAGAAGGCAGAGCAATAAAAAACTATTTGTATGGAACACAAAACCTTGACCAAGACCAAACCTGTACCCACCCCGATCAGTACGATTGCAATTACTGTCAGACAGCAGGCGATACAATGCTGTTCAAAGGCTCTATGCTAGAACGCGTGGGGATCGACGGATCGGACGACGAACCTTTACATCTGACCAAGAACAACTTTAGAACCATCTCGCCACCCATTCCATGTCGATTCGAGGAACCCGTGCGATTTTTTGTTAGGAACGATGTTACCGAAACCGGCCAAAGGGGGGCGTTTTGGGATTATGCTGATGTAGATGGAGCCAAAAAAAATTCAGGTAGTGCGGATGTACCATCCCCGAGTGATTTTACAACATTCCAATTTGACGGTTGCAATGGAAATGCCGGAAAGGGACCTAAGTCCTGTGCGGGCGATGTCTGTACAGACGGATGGGGGAAAGGCCCATTTGTTAGCAAGGCGGATGGTGGTATGCATCACCTAGAGGGATGCTCTCAATCTGACAAACAAAGAAAAATTTATACGATTACTGATAAAATTCTTATCAGACATATCGCCGAGTTTCTTAAATTTATTTCATACACGTACAGCAAGCACGACAAGGCTGTTCCGCCACTATGTGATGATGCCGCGTGTAACCAACACAATGATATCTGTTATGATTATGCAACCTTTGTCCATGATAATGCTGATGCCTCCTTTGTTGATGATACTACTTATATGAGTACGGATGATGGAATGTTTGTACGTTATAAGCTATGCCATGTATATGTTTACAGTTGGGCTACGAGATTGTTTCAAACAGATAACTATGTGCTATACCCGACACAGGCAGCATGCCGCAAGGCTAAAGGGTCTAAAGAATTTTGCTATGGCTGGGTGTGGACTCCCGCTACCAGTAGGGCTTATATGCCCTTACTGGCATGCACGGCCGATCATGTGTCCTCCTTGGCCGAGAGTGTTTACTTTGGGACACCATCCTCCAAACCAAAATCCAATCAGGAGCACTATGATGGTGCTCTCATATCGGGATGGGATCCCATCAATGTATATGGTCCTATCAAATCGGATGGCACACCCAGCGCTACTAGGGTGCAAGCGGTAGTAGATGAAGTGAATATATGTGAGTGTCGTGTGCAATGCTTGCGTTCTATGCTCGTATCTGACTCTCAAGCTCCCTGCCAGTGGGCGTGACTATATTCCATCCCATGTTCCCGAAAACACCCGCGACTCAGTTCCCCAATGGACTACACATCACAAGTGCAAATCCCAACATCCATTCACGTATCGAGCGGAACCTTGGGTCCGGAAACGTAAGGCAGAAAGGGTGCAATGTATTAGCAATCAACTCCATACCCAACATACGGGTGACAATGATGGAGCTCGATAATTCGGGTTGTCAGGATGAAGGCATGAGCCAGTTATTAAAGGGCCTCGAAGAGGGACAGGATCCGGCCTCTGGGACTGCGGACGCCCAAAAGTCCCTTTTCCAGTCTGGGCTGATGGACCTGAAGGCTTGGGACATGGCGCCCGTTCACATCTCAAAGACAAGCAGTGTTGAGCCCACCAACATCACACTGGACAACATAAAGCTCACCGCGAGCACCTCCTTCAGAAAGGTAAGCTCGGGAGTAGCCTACAGCCCCAAGCCTCAAATCATAATCTGACTTTGTTCCCCCAGTTGTATCCCGGGAGGCCGTTGCTGAGTATAGACAATGCTGCCGGTAGCTATCCAAGCGTATCGGTTGACGGCCTATCTCTGAACCTAGTAAATGATACTCACAATTACAGAGACACTCGTGATAACGACACGGACCCTGTTCCCCTAATGCCCATTCAGGCCATCCTCTGGAACTTCAGAGGAGATGTGTTTTTCGGGGAGTTCACCGATCCGTTTGATGTTGTTATTTACGGAAAGAAAGGGCTGCATCGGGAACTGACTGAACTCGAATCCAGAGGGAGGGTTCACAAGTACTGCGATTTATTCCAACCGTTTAACCCCAAGACAACCAACAAGACTCTGAAATCGGTGTACGGAAGTCCAGACGAGTTTAACAAGGCGTGTACAAGCACAGACGGCTGCTACACCGGGCCGAACATGTCGTACACGTGTCTCAACAGCTCACTACTCTACCCACAACAGGACCTGATGCTCATCGATGGGTCCGACTTTTTCGATATTGCGGCAGACAGATTCAGGTGCTTTGACCTTCCCTCTTTGTCTTGTAACTTCAATTACATGGTTCCGGTAGGAGTGGGGATAGGATACATTGTTCTTTACTTGTCGCTCAAAACTATGTTCAAGGGTCTAAGCTACTACAAGAAGGAAGAGTGCATTGATATCACCCAGACACTCGAAGAGGTGGGAGCCACCCGTCAGGCTACTCCTGCTCCCCCAACATCCTCGTTGCTCACACAACACTGTTCCCCGCTAGGCTGTACAGGAAGCAACCGCCGTGAACGCAAAAGTGGGCATAACTGTGGATTCCTTGGAATACCGAGGCAGGCAAGTTCTAAACCGGAGGGCCGACTCAGAGGATTGAGAAGGCCGTCACTCAGAGAGTTGACGGTTGGCTCGACCTCCTCCAAACAACACTCTCGGACTATTTTGGTGGGACCCTGATTGCTATCATCGAGCCAGGACACCGTCAGTGTCCCTTCTGTTATGTCTACCAGAGCCCTGTAGTGTAGCGTAGTGTAAGGTAGCACAGCAACGATTAAAACAACAATCGCGTTCCTTACTTTGCATAGAGGAGGTCCCGTAGGTACAAGTTGGCCGCATAGCACGCCACAACAATAGTGGTGGTGTGCTCGGGATTGCCCGCGTGATAGCCACTAACACGCAACTCCAGTGTACGAATCATGTTATAACCAAGGCCCGATTTTTTCTGTAAGTCAGGATGCAGAGCTTTGGACTACTATATGTGAGAAAAATGGTATTAATATACCCGAATTGAACCCCAATGGACGACCCAATGACTTCTAACGTGTCTGACGTCTTCCATCGCAGTTCTCCATTCGACAAAATCGAAACAAAGGGAGGAAAAAAGCCAAGACTCGGCCACCTCCTGACGGCGAGGCTCTCAGGAGTCCAGAACCCGAGGAGCCTGACGGATCTGGACGCATTCAAGGAAGCAATGGGCCAAATAGCAACCAAGGCCTCTCTTTCGGTAGTTGGCTCTGCCTTTCACCGTTTTGAGACCCCACAGGCAGTCAGTGGAGTGCTTCTCCTATCAGAGTCCCATTTGGCCATCCACACATGGCCAGAGCACAACACGGCCGTCTTGGACGTTTTCTCGTGCAATAGCAAGGAGCAGTGCGAAACCGCTCTCGAAGAGGCCGTCAGGATCTTCCAGTGCGACTTGTGTGATAGCACTATTATAGAAAGATAAATCACGTAGGAATTTTACTTCACCATCAAACTTTAAGATTAACTTCTCGTATTTAGCTCTTTGTGTTTTTTTCCCACTCTTCCACACTCGAGGCCATGTAGGGCGGGCGGGCAACGGGTGCCTCCACAATCTCGTTTTGTCTTTCCCCACATCCACAGTCTGCTCCAATTACGGCCTCACTTCTTCTCTCTGCCTCCCACTCTCTCACGTTGTCACCCATAAACGACCCCGAACCAAAGCCGCTGGTGTCAACATTAGCACTTATTGGAACTCTTGGCTGGGATGGGCTGCTATTTGTAGCACCCATACTCGTGGTACTTGTACTTATGTACTTTTACTTGTACTTATTAACTATTCGTATTCGATCCACATAATTGAATACAGCAGTACCATATATAGTCCGACTATGGCCCAATCGTCCTCCGTTACAGCCCCTTACACAGAGTCTCGCATACGACCCATATGGAGGAAAGCCCTGGGGGGCGTCCTGCCCAAAGACGGATACATGACAGAGCCAGTGTGGCAACACAACAAGGCTCTCTTGCTGTGAGTCTATTCCAGACATGCCCACACTGCTTCCTTATCTCATCGTCAAACAGCTTCAAATCACCAGAATGGTGCATCATCCCAGAAGAAAACCAACCCGGACCCGAGCACGGAGGCTGGCCTACAGAAATGGACCCAATCGGATACTGCTGGGTGCACATAGAATCCATGTTTGCAGGCCTGAGGAACCAAAGTGTGAGCACTAGAGAAAACGTGGACATGCGCCACTGGCCAAACCACCTCTTTACCGTCGAACTCATGAAGAATGTGGCAAGGAACCAGAGCAAACCGTACGATAGAAAGGCGACATTGGCCCGACGACTCGCGGGACCCCCACCAACACCGAAAAAGTTTCGAACATCATAATAACGATTAAGCTTAGGGTTTATGTCGAATCTAAATCCAAATCTTAATCCAAATCGTCGCTCACCTTTGAATGTTTATACCTCTTGCCCTTGTCCGAATGAGGATCGCTCTTTTCCCGAAGCCAGGGCTTGATGAGATGATAGGTTGCATCAAACGCCTTGACAATCTCCTCTTCGGTCTTGGCTCCCGTAATGACCCCGTTTCCCGACGTAAACAGCAGCACAGACGTCTTGTGCCCTTCGAGCTTCCCTCTGGCTCCCGGAAATAGCTTTTGGTGGGAACTGTCAGATATGACGAGTGAAGTGAAATTATCAAGACATGGGAACTACGAGCACCTTGGGATCCCAACTAAACACATCCGCTTTTGCATTGCTCAATTTGGGGATGTCAATGTTGTATCCATAATGGCAACTGGCAACCATATTCTGAATCCTAAACTTCCTGGCAAGCGTGCTGGGATCGCTCGTAAGAGAGGATATGATAGAGATGAAGCTGTGATGGGCCAGAATGGCCTGGCTTTGACTCTTTCATTTGGATCTATCAGTGCGCATGTAATATCATAACATCATACGTCACAACAACCTTACTTTGGTGCCCGCAACCACTTGATTCCCAGACGAGAAAAGGAGGGTAGTGGCCCATGGCTCCCTGCTCTTGAACCTTAGACTAGAGAACTTGTTGTCATCCTTGCGCTTCTTACCACACTTGCCCTTACTAGAGGGAGTGTGCTTGCTCGTCAATCGCTTCAGCGCTTTGCTCCGAGAGGACGATGTCGTGACTATGTTCTCTACCTTCAAAAGCCTTCTATCCTCCTCCCCATCGAGAAGAGGCGGGAGTACAGGGATATTGCTGTCCCATGGGGCTACTGGTTGGCCAAGCTCAAAGGCACGCTTGATCAAATAAGAGACGGGCATGGCTTGGAAAACGGATGAAGGCGAAAGTGCTTATATAGTCAGACTTTAATGAATCCAGACTAAATCTGTCTAATCCTGACGCTATCCGGTTTTACAAGGAAGATGCACCCAGCCCCGTGGACTGGAACGAAATCACTTCCTTGTCGGATTTGCTACTGGGCGTGCAGTTTTTGCCCAAAGGCAAGGTCTCCGTCAGTTGGGATTCAACGCTGGGGAGGGTCATCCGAAGAAACAAGACGGCCTTTCACGTGTGGAAACCATCGGAAGAAAATATCATCGAAACGGATAAACCTCCCTAGTCACTAATCCCTAATGCACACCACTACTGTGCCAGGATCGACCCTATTCGCGTCAATCTCAGAGCGACAACAGGGACACCTAGGATCCACGCGGCGAGTCGTGGATGCACATATCAAACACAACTCTTTCTTACAACACTCCATTCTTATTATATCATAGTAGATGCCCTCCTTCTCATTCGCAAGGCACTCGAGGCAAACAGGACAACGTTCCATCTTGAGTAGTACAGTACTTATTCACTTTTAATTCGGATTTTCATACACTACGGAAATACATACCAGACGGGTTCGTGTACTAAATCCCTAACACCGGGCTCGGTTTGGTACTTACAATCTAAATCGATATTCGGATTTTCATACACTACGGAAATACATACCAGACGGGTTCGTGTACTAAATCCCTAACACCGGGCTCGGTTTGGTACTTACAATCTAAATCGATATTCGGCGAAAATACATACCAGACAGATTCGTGTACTAAATCCCTATCAAACGCAGGCAGTACTACTTTATGGACGACGATAGAGAACAAATTATTAAGGTGATCAACGGGTTTCATCATGAACTGGGCCAGTTCCGCATTATCGCTAGTCGGTACCAAGAGGACCCTCTAGCTGGACTCACTTTGGATACTTTACACCAATTCAAGTCTATGAGCGAATCAGACTTGGCAAGATACATGGATACTAACATCGAGAGGCTCAGACCCATACTGGGGGTGCTCGAGTGGCTTTCGCTTATCGCACACCGAAATAGTAGTAATAATAGTGTTATATGGTATATCGACTATACCGAGATTTTCGACACCATGGTCAAGGGCGTAGAGCTTAACTCTCTTATGAAAAGGGCAATTTAATGTTCTCATTTTCTCTTAAAGACTAGACTAATTTTCTTACGTATACGAAAGTTTCACATGGGCTCGGGCTTCGTCGCCCCCTTGCACTGACGACTTTCTCTGATTCGATAACATTCTCGCTATCTCTCGAAACGCTTCGAAATCCTCGTCGGGCGGCGGCAGTAGTGACTGTAGGCTTCTTATGAACTCCCTATCCGAGTATATCTCGTCACTGCTTGATGCTTGTATTCTGCGAACTTCATTTTGCATTATAGTTATCAAATCTGGAGAGAGGATCCGTCCCCTTTCTTTCTCCGGATTGGCACTGGCCCCCTCCGCATCACCCGCATTGGGGCTGGCCTTCTCCGCATCACCCGCATTGGTATTGGTTGTGGCATTGATATCGGCACTAGTGGCTTTATGAGTAGCGGCTATAATTTCGCCTTTTTCTTCATCGCTTTCATCGCTTTCATCGTTTATAAAGCAAGCGGCAGCTCTCGTGTTCCAATTACAATAACCACCATCAACCTTTTGACATTCATCCTTGGTATTTTTAGCGCATTTATTTCGCACACAATTTCCTCTTTTTTCATCCCAAACGCAAAAGGGGAATGTGCTTGACTCGCATACATCTTTTAGGTCAACAGATGAGAGAATCTTGCTATTTGAGATGTATGTGCATTCATCATCTTCTATATCCTTCAACGACGATAGCCCCACAGCACAACCCCCGTTGTAGGTTTGTTTGTCGTTACAGCTACAAAAACCTTTCTTGTGCATTGAATGATTAAACAGCACTTCTATCTCTTTAAGATCAATTTTTCTCTCGTCGTATGTAGGGTCAAGGATGGGTTGTGTATCTGATTGATCGAGTTCATTGATTTGATCGTAGTACCGGTGCCTTGTATGGTCTCTATATGGATTCTCATACATATCATCAGTCTTCTCATTGCACAACGCCGTGTAGCCAGAACGACAAAAACAGTTCGCTTTGAACATTAAGTCAACATACTCCCGTCTCCTAGCTGTAGAAGAAGAAGGTACGACTCGTTTTCTATCGTTCAAAGGGTATGGATAAAATAATTTTTCGTAATCTTTTCGGTCAATGCAATACGCCTCTTCCTTGAGCTCAACGGAGTTGAGAAACTCAAAAGGCAATTTTCGTCCATCATCCAGAAGAATCAAGTAGATGAGATAGACGGCTTCAGGGCAATCTCCGAGGGCCAGGAATGGCCATAAGGGCTTATCCAAAACACTTCTTTCCCATGATGCAGTGGGTTTGACAGTCGGATCGGCCGTTGGAGCGGATGTTGGAATTGGAGTCGGGGCTGAAGTTGGTTCGCTTGTTGGGAGATTTTTTCTTGTAGAACACTCTTTATTATTATATTCACACCAGGCTCTTTCATTGCATTGTTCTTTGTCTTCAATGTTATTACATGGCGTTGCGTCGATGCAAGAGGAGAGAGCGCTCTCCTTGCGGCCGCCAATCCATTTGTATGACTTCTTATCCAAACTTCCGCAATCATTCTGTTGCTCGTCTCTTTCCTCTTCAGATAAGTAAACAAATTCTATACCCAAATGGCCCGTCGAAGGGTTTACGCAGGCATAAAGTAGTTGGTCTCGTTTTATGCATTGGCCTTTATAACCATCGAAGACAACACCTTCGTCCACGGTGCCAAATTTGCAGTCTTCGCAATATTGTGCACACATAGTATTTCTATCCTCAACTGTTTCGAAAATGAAATCACAGCCATAATAAACCTTAGTTTTTCTATCCACCAGACGTGAAAGTGGTGTATCACCTGGGTTGTTACAATCGGCGCCAACCCATTTGTATGATACCTGTGTGCAAGAACTGACAGCGTCTCTGGTAGCTTCAGATGCGTAAACATTGTCTATTGCCCAAGGGGGGCGTCCACGCCCAGCAGCAGCGCAAGCATAAACTTTTTGGTCTCGTTTTATGCAGTCGCCTTCATAGTTATTATCGATAAGCTTCGCAGTATTAAGCAGCTCGGCCGGGCGGCCTGCGAAAGGTCCACATTGTTCTGTTCTATCCTTAAGTGATTCGTAAACGAGTTTACATCCATAATAAACATTACTTCCTTTTAGACGTGAAAGTGGTGTATCCCCTGGGTTGTCACATCTTTCATCCCACTCACATTTGGGATTCAAACCACATTGTGTTTCATCTTCAGTATCGCCACAATCCTCGGGAATGCACTTATTCATAGACCAGATGCACCTGTCTGAAGATCGACAAGAATCCGACCCGAAGTATTTTTCACATGGTTTTGGTATGCATTCGCTACTTGATTCAGATTTAGTGGAAGTTTTTGTCCCGTTTTCGAGAACAACATTGGGTCCGTTTTCAATACTCTTTTTTCTTTCACTCTGTGTTGCGTAACAAGAGCCAAACCCTAATCAATGAGATGGTACGAAAGAGAGTTGAGTGACTGTCGTGTGGTCGTGAATAGAGAGAGGGCTATATTACCAGTAGGTTCGCAGATCTGATGATCTGGGCATTTTGTATCTGACTGCTCTCGCAGATCGCAATCGTAATCAAAGTGACATTCGTTTATACATGGATGATCACACCCCATAAGGCCGCAGCCGTTTCCACCCCCATAACAGAACCCAGAATTTCTCCAGCAACCTGAACACGACCTGTATACACCCGAACAATAACGAATTCCTTTTTTTTCATTAACACAACATTCATGGCGACAATCTACGAATGTCTTTTTGACGCACTTATTTGTGACCCAACTACAACCAGAGAGCCGTGTACACACTGTTGAGAGCTCAATTTCAGTGCAATTTGCTATTACTTTATCCACACAGCGGGGGCGCCCTATGCGGTCATCGGTTTGCCAATCGCACTTTTCGTTATTTTCACACACAAACTGCTTGTCGATTTTTCTACAATCCGAGAGTACTAAGACGCTTCGAGTTTCGGTTATTTTCTCTCGACTTTGGCAAGATTTTTGTTTTTCATTCCAGTCACAAAACTTGATATCATTGAGACAATCATCTTTAAAGTACCTATCCTCGCAGCCCTTTGTGTTATAGCATTTACCGTCTTCTTCGGAATACTTACACATGACATGGCCATTGCACGTGGTGTTAATTTTAATTTTGTCACAATTAACTTCACATCCTTGGGAATCAGACCAATCACATTCGTTGTCATCGACGCACGTTTCCTTGAACTGCCTATTTTCGCATTCCTGCACGTCTTTGCATTTTTTATCGTTCTCAGAATACTCACATTCCGGTTGGTGTTGGTTGCATTGATCATCATCGGTATTGAACTCATCACAGCGGAGTGCACACTCCTCATCTTTCGTCCAACCGCATCCCTCTACTTGATTACACCTACTCCTTTCGGTGTGCTCCGAACATTTGATTCTGCCTACGCACTTAAAAGCTTTATAGTATGTTCCATTCCCTAATAAAAGGTGTGAGTGATGGGCACGGGTACGGTACTTAGACTAGCATTAGCACTCTTACCTGCCGATACGCATTGTTGCCCAGACGGGCAATCATCCTTACTACAATCGTAGAGATTGTTACAAATATTCACACAGCTTTTGTTTATGGGTTGACACAGTAAATTTTCTTTTCCTGTCCAACAATATCCGGATGGAGGGCAATGCGATCCACACGAATTGAATTTACTCGAACAATAATATCCATGCTCACAACAGCCATCGCGACATTCTTGAAATGTAACTACCTCCTCGGGATTGGTGGCCTCAGTGGTGGGCTCGATGGTGGGCGTGCTGGTGGGAGAACTGGTGCCTGTAAACGTCATCCCATTCCAACTGAGCTGCCTTTGAACTTCACCAGTGCAATCTTTATCTCCATCTCTTTCAGCTTCACGTCCGTAAACCCGAATATCTATTCGGCCGCCGCAGCCGGAGGACGTGTAAACGGTTCTACCCTTCTCTGTGCAATCTTCAAACCCATCTTTTATCAATTTGGCTGTTTCATATGTACCTTCATTAAAACATCTTTCTGTTCTAGTAACTTTTTCCGCATAGACAGAATTACAGCCAATGAAAATTTCCTGTTCGTCTTTAAGATCGTCTATCAATGTATCCCCTGTCTGAAAGCCACACATTTTGCATTTTTCGTTTAAAGCGTCCCAAGAACAGTGTTCATACGAATTGCAAGTCTTTTGTTGTGTCCAATCCTTGCAAGGCCAACATATACTCGCTGTGTCATCCCATCCACAGTCATCCACAGTGTTTTTACATCTTGGGTCGCTTTCGGGACAGTTGTGGCATGCACTATGTGTGCCTCTCTTTTTGCAATCTCGCTTTTCACGACACGACTCGCCTTCGGTAGAATATTCACATTCTTCAAACCGATCACAATCTTCTTCTCGCTTAAAGGTATTACAGTTAAACTGACATTTTTTGGTGTCAATGTTCCAAGAACAGTGTTTACGCAAATCGCAGGTATTTTTCAAAGTGTCTTCATCTGGGCACACTTTATTTTCACACTCCTCTTTGCACTGAGTGTCCAATCGACAGTTCTCACCCTCTTCATTCCATTCACACGACTTGTCCTTTTCGCATTCACTCTTTGTGTTGTGTAGACATTCTTTTAAGCAAAATTTAGATTCAGACTCTTTCGACTCGAAATCAACACAATCTTCCCGTTCTTCACATTTGTCCATTTGATCTTCCTTCGAATATTGCTCGCACCCATCTTTGTCATTGCACGTTCCGTCATTATCAGACCACCAACAATGAGAGAGTTGTCGACAGCCGTTTTCAGTCTTTTTATCATTGCACTCAAGAGGCTGTTCTCCATCTTCATAGCACTTTAATGAGCCTTCCATTATAAACGGTATACGTTTCATACGTTCGCAGTCATCTGAGCCGTAGCATCCTTCTAGACCATCCGCCTCCTCAGATGGCTTAAACCAAGCGCAATCTGGATGCTCATCGCACATTTCTTGCTCTTCGAGTACATTACATGGCCCACATTTGAGGGCTTCCTCTTTCAAGGTATTATTCTGATCAATCCATTGTGACATCGGGTACCATTTAGTTTCTTCGCTCCTTTTACAGCAAGTTCTGTCAGCCCCGTTTTTCACAATCCTACATTGATCGTGATTCCCACAATTATCTATGCTCAGAGTACCACAATCAACATCGGCATCACAGAAGAGGAACGTGCATGAGACCTCATTTGTATTGGGTGGTTGGCCTTGAAAGTTACATCCGGGAATTGCATCCAAACCCGGGCTTTTGCTGTGCCATGAACTTTTTAACCTGTCTCCACCCGCACCAGCAATGTAACACTCGGAGTTGTCGCGAGCACAGCAATTATAAGTAGTAGCAGCGGGGCAGGTGCCGCTTTCACACCTGTCTACTTGTAAACTTGTACTATCCCTTACATCCTGACAGGTCTTGAAAGTATCATAATCCTCTGAAAAGAAATCTTTGCAATCCTCCTCAATTTGACGATAGTCACCTGGAGGATCTTTATATCCAGAGTTTTTCCACTTTGTCAATTCATCTTCGTTCCAGCTTATTTAAATATTTGGAGTGAGATGAAGAGAAGATCAAATAGACCAAATAGAGCACACCTTACCATGAAGGCTTGGCAGTACTATGAACACAATTCCAATCTTCATCACAAGTTGTCAATTTTATAATTTTACAATCACTGCTGAGTGCATAAACCCTTTCGCACAGGGCAAGCACGGCAAGCCAAGTAAGGGCTTTCATGCTAGCATATGTGATCCCAATCTTTCATTTATATATGTCTACGCTAGTCTACAACACGTCAAGTCTAGTGCTAAAACCCAAAGTCGGTGTCGCCCTCCTTTTTCCTTTTTTGGGCGTTGGTGTGTGCAGTGATGCACTTGGTGTCTGCCTTGAGGAGCCTATCGTACCAACCCATTGCGTTCTTTGTGAGCTGTGGGTCTGGCATGCCTGTTTCCTTGTCAAAGATGTGTTGTAGGCTGTGCTTTGTGACCACCAGGAGGTCCTGGATTACGTATTCGACCATGCTGTGGCCACTTTGGGCCAATTTGCCCGCTTCGTGGACGAAGAGGTGTTCCTCTATCGTCTGGGTGAAGGCGGGAAGGTGTTAATGGGTGTGATTTGCGGAATGAGTGAAAGGTGTTTATGCCTACGTCTTCTTCCCATTCTGGTTCATTTTCGAACATGGGGTCGTCTTTGATATAGCATTCGTACTGCAATTTAACGTCCTGTACCATCTATGGTGGGGTGGGGGGGGGGTGAGGAGATCGGCGGGTGCATGTGGTATACGATCATCTGGGCACTTGGGGCTTACCTTTGTTCTGCACACCTTTCCCCTGAGGGAGGCTATGATTTTCTCAATGGTCTTGATTTTCTGATTGACATTCCCATCAGTCTCGTGATCCGAGCATGATCCGTACTTACACAAGAGGCAATACTTGTGAAGACTGTTTGGTGCACTCTCAAAGTTTGCAATATTCTGCTGGCCCTGATCCTGGTTTGGTATGACAAAATCATCCTCCAGTCCCTCCATGCTATGTCCCGGCTAGTAGTTGAAGAACCTCGATGAGGACACCCTTGTCCCCAGTTCGCTCTCCTTGCCGATGATGAGGGCTGGGTGCTCGTACAAAGAGTTGTTGTGGGTGGTTGTCGAAAAGGAAGGTGTGCCCTGTGTGGGCGTGGAGAGCCAAAGCTGTAATTTTGTCACGTAACCGAGGATTGCGAAGATGGAGATTGCGATGGGAAGAAAGGGCGAAAATGTGATCTTTGCTGTCATTCTTCTGATCCGTTGGCAAGTACGCCGTTTATAGTATGGGCGGTCCTAGCATTCGAGTCCAGGGTGTTTGGAAGAGCCGGATGAGACGGCACCCATATAACCGAGTGAGCCCTGTGAGTGTTAAACGCAAACCCGAGACCGAATTTGTCACGATCCATCCCCGTCATGTCCGAAGAGCCCCTAACCACCTTTGAAAACCCCATTGAGGACACAGGAACTGTTCCCGATCTCAACAGGAATGTGACCATTTTTGCCAGTGGCACGGTCACTGTTGATGGTGCCCTCGAGCCCGGCAAGATTGTTCTCTCTCAGGATGACATCCGCAAGGCGATTGGTGTGGGTGAGGATCAGTACATTCCTCCTCTCAGCTCGGCCAAGGTGGGTCTCGTAGTCTACACAGTGCAGTCAATTGTGTGAATTTGAAACCTGATATGCACTTCTTCAACCTCCTTTAGATTTCGCACTATTTCAATCCCACCAGCCAGAGGCTTGGTATTCGTGTTCATGGCGGAGACGATAAGAACACCAAGACTCTAGTAGAGGACAGTGCTATGGCGAGGAACCCTTCTACATCCAAGATGGAGGGCTTTACGGCCGTTATTCCTTCCAACACTCAAGTGAGCTTGATTCGCTTTCACCGATGAACCTGAATTGATTGGGTTCACCTCTAACCTCTTGTTACTGTCGTCTTCTAATCACTTGAAACACAGGGCAATCTCTCTCAGAGCTTGGTTCCTGTGGCCAGTGCCAAGGGTCAGAGTCCCGAGCAGAGTGAAATGATGAGGAAGTGGAGAGGCCTGACTACAGCCGATCTCACTGAAGGTATACTCGAGACCCGTGGACCGGATGGTGAAGGAGGCACTCGTCCTATTCGTTATGAGATTCCTTTGGTCGGTGTCTGGCACTTATAATCCTTATTGGAATTGAATTCAGGCACTGATCCAACCCAATCCCCCCCCCCGTCTCCCAAAAGGTCAAGCCCGATGGCAAGCCCCAGCCCGTAGCCTACAGTGAGTCTTGTGAATGGCCAAAGGCTTGTGTCCTGCCCGTCGCAATCTGATCGTCTATTTATTATTGTAGTGCTTGAGAAGAATCGCAATCAGTTTCCTGGATTCAAGGACGGAGAGATTGCCAATCAGATTCACGAGTGTAAGAGCTATTGTGCTGTTCTTGCTTTGCTGATTTGCCAATCTCATTGCATCCGATACACGTGCAGATGATGGTCAGCAATTTTACAGTGTTCCGCCCAAGTACGTCCACTTCCTGATTGGTTCGATGCAAGAGAATCTTATCGAGAAGACCGGACTTGCCTGTGAGTCTGCAAAGACATGGTGCCCGCTCACATCACAACACTGACCTATCCTTACGTACTTGCGCTTTAGTGGATGGGGATATCACCATTGACATCCTCCCTCTGGGTCCCGTGATGAACAGCGCCATGCGCTCTGCACCCGCCAGAGCCAGAGCTGAACCCATGGAGCGTAAGTGACCGTGACTGCCGAGCTAAACTGCACGCCCTTGTTCCTACCGACTCTCATGTCCCATATTTGGCTTTTAGGCATGATCGCCCTCGAGCTTGGATTCGAGTCTATTGACCTGGCCAATCATGCAGACGCGGATGAGTAATTAAGAGGACACTATATATATTTCCAGTGTTTTATTAAAGTAAACAATGACGACCTCTTCCCCGATTGCTTGTATGTTATACGAGAACCCATCCATGTGCACAGGGCCACACATGAGACACATTGCGAATGATATTGTAGTGCTCCATAAGAGGTTATGACCATCAGCGCCTTGTCGCCTTATTCTTGATCCCAACACCAATACTAACTATCAACCACCAACTGCTAACTGCTAACAGCAAACCCAGATCGGCAAGACGCATTGCCTCTACGATTATGGATAACTCGAAGTCAAAGAATACGCATCTCTTCAACGCGGCTGCCATCATGGCCAATGCGGATGGAGACAATGAGACGGATATGGTGTTCCGACACAGACTCGAGGTGACTCCAACCGCGTTTTATGGATTTCAATCTCAATCTGATCTAACACTCGCTTTACCCAACCAGAAATACGAGATTCTCCCGGAAAACGATGCCGGCGAAATACCGGACGATCTTGATCTCTTACAGGACAACACGGCCCTGGCCGCCTTCATAAGGGCTGCACTGGACATGAAAACAGACGAAATCGACATCAACGACCTGACGGACAGGCTTATCCAAATGCCTTATGAAGAAAGGAATGTGGCTGCGAGAGGTGCTATAAATGGATTGGGCGGGAAACACATCAAGCCTTATCATTTACCCGTAGGATGCGAGTTAGAGTAATGAAATGGTATTGGTCTTATTATCAGATTGAGTGGAAAACACACCAGTCGTAATCAACTTTACTTATTCTTATTCTTATTCTTATTCTTAGTCTTGGTCTCATCGCCCTTGTCACAGCAAGTCGTCTTGTGATCTATCCAGTCGTTCTTCTGACAATCCGGGCTGCAATAGTATACCCCTTTGCATCGCGCGCACTTCTTGACCTTGTGTGACAGTAACAGCTGGCCGCAATACTCGCATATCACGTGCCCGCCCATCCTCAGAGCCCTTTTGTGTGCCTCGAGTCTCACACCCATACGCCTGATCTTTTTCGTCCTTTCTTGTATAAATTTATCCTTGGTCCCTAGTTCGTTCACTTTGATAAACGCAGTCTCTGATTCAAGATCGACTTCGACACCAATGATACTGTACGAGCGCTTCGTATCAGCATCAGCAGCGTGTTTCAGTGCATTATCGAGCACTCTCTCTCCCACCATACGTACAATATCGTCGCTTATGAGGCCTCGGGACATGGACATGATTGCTCAATGACTCAATCTGAACAGGAGATATGGTATGGTAAGTAAGTAAGTACCAATATATCTTATCGTGCCCGTAAGTACCAACGGTCAAGTACCAGAGGCTCGTAGTGTAGAGAAATCCGAATAATATGTAATACTCCAAGTACCAGAGGCTCGTATTGTAGGGAATTCCGAATAATATGTAATACTCCAAGTACCAGAGGCTCGTATTGTAGGGAATTCCGAATAATAGGTAGCACGTGTTCAAGCTTAATACATTTCATTTTGATTCTTTGCATTATGGACGTTCCAGTCCCGTACATCTCAGAGTGGAAGAAGTATGACATTCGCGGTGAAATCCGAAGCAATGAAAAGGGATTTTATGTTCTTCCCGGCACTGAATTTGAGCATAAGAACTGGGTCGATGTCAAATACAGGAGCATCTCTCCCGGCGACCTTGAATTTTTCAAACTCAACCGCTTCATGTTGAGGCTAGAGGGTGATAAAGGGGTTGTCGGATTACACGTCGTGTTGTGCCAGCACAAGCCATTCCCCTACACCACCACGAATAGCACAGAGAATGGGGAGATGATGATCGTGTATTCAGAGGGATTTCAGGATAGCTTGTACGACCCAGAGAATCTTTGGGTAAACTTTCAGTCCAACCACCTTTTTCCAAAGGCGGCCCAGTGTCAGTGGGTCCGCTTTCTTGACCTACCGACAAAATTCCAGGATTCACCCGACTGGCATTCCACAATTCTCTTTCCCTTTGGCGACTTTCAGAAAATCACTGCAAAGCTAGCCGAAGTGTGTCCTCGAAAAGCACCCACAATGACTACCGAAAGGTATGATTGGGGAAACACACAAGACGAAAGGACGGTGTATGAGAATTTTAATGTTCTCTCGTGTTCGATGGGTGTATTCAAGGTCGTCGAAGAAGCAGTGATCAAGTTTATGGTCGATGTTGTTCAAGACGATACCAAAGATGTCTGTATTTACAACTTCCCTTATATGCCAAGCATTATGGTCAGTTGGCCACCTGCTACTTCTCTCGACGGGCCCGTTTTTAGAGTCCATGTCCAGTTTTCCAACGCTCTGTTGTGGTTAAGGGTTTTTATTTCGTACAACCCGGAAAAGATTGAAAGTTTACATTGGAAGTTTGAAAGCATGAGTGATTCGACACTCTTCATCATAGGCAAGACCGTGGCATCATCAAAGATATTTGAATTCGGGGATGTAGATGAAATAGACGCGTGCAAAGAATATGTCAAGCAAAACTGTGGCACGTGGGGCACAAAGGCAAGCTGGGACAGAGTATACCCAAACACCCAATCCATGGATCCCCTTTTCCAATTTATGAAAAAGTAAGAACCCAGCTTCATGCGTATTGCCAGTAGTTGCATTGTGTTTTAATATTGCCCATTCATTTAAAAGGTACGACACTGTTTACAAGGATAGGTGGGTAGTCCACGATACTTGGTCGTGGGACTGGCAGGCTGAACAAGAAGCCGACGAGCAAGACAGTACTCAAGACAGTGCGACCAGTACTACCGAACCCAACATATCAAAAGATGAGTTTATGGAGCACATCCAGCTCTTGCCCATCGAAGCACCCCCATCATCCTCAAACAAGCGCAAAGCAGAGGACAGTGTTAACATCGTCACGAGATCAAAGCAAGCAAAGACTTGGGCCAGTCCCTACCCAAGGCTTCGTGATGTCAAAAAGGCTACAGACGAAGCAATAGACGCTTTCTTTGCCAACCCCGATCATTCATCTCATCACGGAGGCAAAGGTTTCTATGATACTGTCTTTGCCACTCCACTAAAAGCTCTTTTGGAATACCAGTGGGATTACGTAAAGAAGCACCCTCTTGGTATAAGCCATCGCGAAGTAGGAAAAAACAAGCTGTACGACAGAGAAAAGATAGGAAGACTTTGGTGGAGGCTTCATTCGACTCCATCGACGGCCCAAAAATTCCTTGATATTGAGGTTAACAGATTCGTCTTGGAACGTGTTCTGCCCGAATTCTATAAGACTCTGATAAAAAGAGTAAAAGAAAGGAAATCGTTTTGTATGGGCACCAGTGATGCCTAGCCAATCAATGAGTCTGTGGTTCGCTGAGCGCGCGGGGCCTGCTTTACGCTTTCTCGAAAGGTACGTACGTAAGCCTATGGAAGGATCAACATTGGACATTAAGGTGTTCAAGCCGGCTAAGGATTATTACATGACTATAATAAAAAAGGATTAAAGCTTCAAAAACAAGTACTGTGGTTGTACTCCTCCTCTACGAGTACCGACCTAAAGTTTCGTATATTGCCTCTGATGTAATCATGAGATTGCTTGTCGTGTTCTTTGAGGAGAATGCAGACCACACTGACTACTCCTGCTATGCCATTCCCAGCACCCCTGACGAGCTCCCCGTGTCTGTTCATGTAAACATACTCCCCGGCCTGCATTAATTAATGTTAAGTGTGCTTAGATTGATTGGCAGAGGATACAGAATAAGAAACGGAGACCCACGAAGTAACCCAACCCTGGACGACTCCTCTTTTCGGGGGGCACATCTCCTATTGTATCCTCCTCGAACGTCAGGGGTGTACAGTGAAGCAAGATAAGAGCAAGATAGATCTCCTGAAGGGCGGTTCCGTCCTCTTTCAAAGCAAGCAAAGGGGGCACACTCCCGGCTCTGTGGGCCACATTAAGAGCACTTGGGTCTGTTTCTCTCATGGCCAAGTAGAAGTCCTTGGAGCGTACGAAGGGGTCGGCCGCAAAGTCGTAGAGAGTGAGTTTGGGCATGTGTCTTGCTATGACTCTGTTGCGGGCCCCATTCATGAGCTCGTCTGTGGCACTTGCATCTGCCCTAAACAGTGCGATTTCGAGGGCCCTCTTTACGGATTCCGGATCCGCGGGCTTGATGGAATCCATATGGGAAGAGTTCCATCTCAGCCCTATCAGGTCCCTCCTTCTGCACATAAAAGCCCGTATGTGTCTGTTGATGAGCTGTTGTGATTGTAAGTCGTTGGATGTAAAAAAAAATTGTCAGAGGGCGCACCTTCAGACCCGATGGTGTGATACCGAACGAGTTGGGTGTAGTTGGGTGGGCCATGAAGAGCTCATCGTGCCCCTTGATCTCTTGCAATGTTGGGAATGAGGATACGAATCTAGCGAGAGGGAGCAAGGCCACGAACACGTCCTCCTTATGGATAGACTTGTTTTCGATAAACCATTTGTCAAACACGCTGCTCACGGATCCAAGGGCCTGGCCAAACACGGGCCCTTCTCTGGAGGATGCTACGGTGTAGTCCATTCTCTGGCTTGTGAGCGCCTGAAGCCAGAGTGCCGCTGTGACACTGCACGTTTCCTCATCGATTGACTCTACGTTTAGAGTAAACCTTTCTCTTAGTTTTCGCTCTATGAACTGCATTATCGTTCTCCTTTGTTACGATAGAATCCAGAGCAGAGCACACGGTCGTGCTCTCCGCTTCCGTGAGATTCTGAGTACTGGACGAAACGAGGCTCTCTTTGGACTTGTGTTGTGATGTCAGCCGCCGGTTGAAGTTTGGGTCGCACAGCACAAGAGGAGAAGGGCATTACCAGAGTCCTTTGAAGCTTGCTGTCTGGGGGGATGTTTAAATCTGGGGACTCTGCCTTGCGCTCCAATGACAGGGCGAGGTGCTCGGAAATACACTCTAATGCACTCTCTGTGTCCGTCACGTCCGTTGCCATCGGTGTGTACACTGTGCTCTATCCCCAGAGCCAAAACAGCAGGTAAATAGTAAGGAGGAGGTCGATGCTACCAAATAACAATTCACGCGTGTTTATTTTTCATTTTCATTTAATCGTCTACGTCTTCTTAATTCTCGTGCGGTTGATATATTCGATGGGCATTCTTCCTTGCTCGTCACATCCGTGTCCTTTCTGTCGGTCATTTCCCGCCCTTGTTCCATTTCCAATAGACCTTTCTGACCTCCTCTGCTGGTATTGGGAGCTCCGTGAGGTGGCCAGGAAGGCAGTGAATCCCACACGAATAATACGTTTCCCATGTATCTCCCTGTTCCACGCCCTCCAAGGGGACGACTGGGAAGCAGTGCTTGGGCGTTCTCGCGCACCTGTTGAACCAGCAGCTGTTCTTGGCGGCCTCTTCGATGAGTTTGCTTTCTTCGGTTTGGTCCTGAGCGCAGCCTCTGCACAAGAGTCCCTCCGCTTTGGACAGAATTGCGGATGGATGATGAGCAAGAGGAAAGCGCCCGAGAACACACAACATGGCTTACTTAGATATTGGGTTGGCCTTGCGCACTTGGTGCAACTGGTAAACGTTCCATTCTTACAGAAGACAGTCTGTCCGATAAGGCTGATCTTTTCCAGAATGCTTTCTGTTGGGCATTCGGGGCAATACCAGCTGGTAGTAGCGCGAACGGGTGGTATATGTGAGCAGACGATCGAGAGACCTTGTTTCGTGTGACCAACGTACATGTTCGTAATGGCGTCACCCAGCGCTTCCATCTTCTTCCCGCCGGTCGACCAGCCCACAAAGTAGCCGTTGGAGCACAGGGGGCACGTGTAAATGAACGTCTGTTCGTTATTCTGGGATTGCTGCTTGAAGATGCGTTTCGGGAGCGCAATGCTGTGATAGGGATGCACCGAAGCACAGACTGTTCTCTCGATAAGAGCGGCCTTGCACTCGTCCGTCTTTGCCCTTTTCCATTCCTTCTTCGTAACGACTGGGAGTACCCGCACTCTCTTTTTGGACAGAGTCTGTTCATTGGCCATTGGCTGATCAGTGTGCGTATGGGAACCGATTGGATCAATGGCGCACATTTTATCTCACCCTCTTTGCATTGCCGAGTTCTGGTTTGATTTTCGTCATAAAAGCAATGGCTTGCTTTGTCTGGGTGGTCATGATACTTGGGTTGAGAGTAGCACCCTTGCCGTGTGTCATAAGCAACCGAGCGCTGATGGCGCTCGATGTGGCTGCAAAGGGCCTCAGGACCTTGTCACAACAAAAGAGGACCTTGCTCTCAAAGGCTTCCCAGTCGCCACTGAATGACGTGAGTTGGTGTCTAAGAGCAAAGTCATCCTTTACAGAGTTGACCTATGGTCGGAGGATGGATCAGTGTCGATCGGTGGGAATTGGATTTCACGACAGGGTCCTCACCAAACACTCCTTCAGAGCGTACAGAAAGAAAGGGTGCTTGGACACTGTGTCATTCATGGCCTTTGTATTATCCATTCTGTAAATGGCAAACCTGAGAGGAAGAGGGGGTCTCTCTAGAGTAACGTCAGACAAAAGGGCTCCTACGAGCGCGCGTGATAGCACCCACCCTTTGAATTGCGATAGTTTCCGAGCATACTGGCCCTGTGGATAGACAGGATGGTGTCTCTTGAGGCTTCGTTGGTTTCAATAAGCTTTTGCACCAAAGTGGCGATATCGGCCGAATGACTCTTCCCTAAAGTGGATGTGGGTCAGTAGAAGAGACTGTGCAAAATTGGGCAGGCGCCAGTCATGGGTATTACTTGGTGCGGCCTTCCACAAGAGCTGTTTTTGAATAAAGATACAATTAAGGTAAAACGGTAAAACGGTAAACCAAAAACAGGGATCATCTCTCTTACCTTTAGAATTGGGTTCTTCTGGAAGTCTTTGGTGGTGTGCTTCCCCGACCATATGGCAGGAAGGCTCGTCCAGCAGTGCTCGGGGAGTCTTGGGAAGAATGGCTTGTTCTCCATTGGGTCGAGTTCGGGCTGTTCAAGGCTTGACAGATCGGATGTATCAGTCAGACATTCCAGTTTGAGCATGAGTGGGGCATGCTGGTCCAACCAAAGACAGCACTGAAGTGCTATAGGGTGATACGGGAAGCTAAGGAGTAGCTCTTGCATAGCCCAGATACGCACTCTGAGGCAATTTGCAATGGGGACATGCTTAAGCTTGAGAATCTGATCGGTACAGGATGGCCACGGTGCCCTGAGTGGGTAGGGCTCGTCGTCTAGGTCGGACAACTGGTTTGCGTATGCGAAGCCGTGTTAGTTGGTTGGATGGTGTGAATGGAAGAGAAGGAGGTGCTTACGTTTTCGGAGCAGATGAGCTTCTCCCAATTGCGCTTGACTAGTTCTGGATTCCCTCCTGGCAACAGCGCACGAAAAAATGGTCAGTTCAGAGTGCAGAGCAAGGGCGAAGTCTGGAACAACTCACGAATGAATCGGATAAGGCGCCACCGACTAGAGGGACGGGGCGGGGCGCCTGGGAAAAAAGCATTGGGCTGTTATCAATCCGCCATTCTCCGTTTTCTTGTATCCCTATCGTGTTGGTTATCCGGTCAGAGTGAGTGCATAAAACGGAGCACCCGAAGGTTCTTACAAGTGTAATGCGAGGCCAACCCGACGGCTACATGAGATATAAAGCCGTTGTAGACCCGACCGGTCTCATCTGGGCCAATACAGCAGGACGGATTGTAGCCTCCGGGACCCACTTTGCTTTCCCATCTCTGAACAAGGCGATCGGGTCTGGGTGTGTGCTCGAGTATGGTACACTTGATGTGTTCGGCCTTCATTGATTTCATATTGCAAAGCACACAGAATCTAGACTGCGGGGCCATGGCCATGAGGGGGACCCCGGGCCCTCCGGTTATATCGGTAACGGCCGTACAATTGAGTCCATTCTTACACGGAAACTCTCCGTTGTGTCTGCATGGACGCAGCACCTTGGCATCATCCTCGGGCGTGCGTACGGGAAGGTGATACGTGTGAGACGGTTCGCGTGTTAGAGTAGGGAGCTCTTGTTTGGAAGCGAGGACCCAAGGTGTAGGCGATGTCGCTGAGGTCATGGTACAGTACCGAATGACAAGTTTTAATGAATTGAATACAAAAAGTATTTAAGTACTTGTACTGTAATAATCGTTGTACCTCAAACTAAGTCTCATTAGTACAGAACCCGTAACATTCCATAAAATCATACATACCAGCCACTTTAGTGCAAACCCACTCATTGCATTGAAAGGCACAACGTTCCTGATGAGATAATAGAGCATGAAGATTACAATAATAGCACCCAACATGTTTCCGCTTGTCATTAAAACTTGAGCTTGTCGTGGGGTCCAATCACTCTCTTGCTCTCCTGAGTCCTTTGGCCCATCGAAAATACGTACATGCCCGTCCACAGGCACGTATCCACGGCTTTGCTATAGACGGCAGTACTCGCAGTGCAGTCAATCTCCACAACAACCAGAATTAAAATGACAAGGCTTGCCGTATTCAAGCCCAGAACGACAGGGGCGGAATGCCTAATGATGTCCATCGTGTCCAAGTCCTGCGAGACAGAAGACTGTCCGAGTAGTGCGATCATAGCAATGATTATTCCCGTCACGAACACGAGCACCGTAGCCATCTCCACAAGTCCTCTCGGCCGATCATCCAGAGAGCTGTGTCCCCTGTAATCCTGAACGTAGCTCTTTGCCTGAGTGTGTTGGGATGGGGTTAGGTCACACAGCGGAGGCCGATGGGTGGAAGAAAGCATTACCATAGACATGTGTATCGAGTATATGTCATCTCCCTCCGAGCAAATGGCCACTGGGAAGCCGTACTTTCCCGGCAATAGGACCACAACAGTCGAACACAGGCACCAGAACGCCAGTGGCCCGATCACGGCTTTGGGTGACATTTGTGGAAATGAGGGCCGCTCTGTTTTGTCTCTATATGAATCCCATATACGTGTACGATTATAGACGAACCAATGGTGCCTCTACGGACAACCGTTTCGGTTGTATTGGCGGTCTATCTCAGTTTTATCTTTCACAATCAAGAGGCGGCCCTATCAAAGGAGGGACACTGGTGTCAGTTGTCTGCTCAGATGAGCGCGGGAGCGACCCAGTGTATATGCACTGATGGCGCTCTTACCTTCTTCCCTTTGAACGGAGGAACCATGGGTGAAGTAAAGGGCTACACTTCCGTCAATACGCCCAATGAGCCCGAGACTATAGACGTTACTGTCGGAGACGAGATGCTTCACCTCTTTAAAACAATCTTATTAACGTACAAGGTAGGGCAGATGCTTAAAGGGCATCTTCCATGTATCTATACACTATTCTAACAACAGACCTCCCGCCCGATCAAGGCACCCGGGTCTCCGCTGAAAACCGTAAATGTAACAGAAGGGTCAGCTTTCTGTATCCAAGCATGCAACCCTGGGCTTCTTACGACCGCTCTCAAGCCCTCTTCGTTTCTTTCTCTTGAGCAGTACTGGCGGAGTGCCGGCGGCCATCATGCCAATTAGAATATCCATTCTGGCCTCGAAGAATTCAAGGATTCCGCTTTGAAATTCAGAGGCTTTTTTTCTGATAGCATGGCGCGTACATCCAGTGAGCTTGTGGTTCCACCTTATGGGTGTCCGTGCGAGTCAGACACGATTTTAGTAATACAATAGAAAGTAAACCACTTACGCAGTGAGAGTAAAGCCTTCACCTTCGGGGAAGTTGTACACATCAAATCCCTCGTCCAAGTTTGGCTTGCACATGAAATACGCATTGAGGATCAGCAGGCACGCTTCTATTGTCTCTTCGTTTTTCCAGCCGATAAAAGGGTGTGACAAGTCGGGACACATGAGACGATTTGCAAGGCAGTTTCCCCTCAGCTCGTTCGGCTTTTCAATGTAATAGCTGAGAGCTTCTGCTACAAGTGTGGCGGCTGTCGATTCGTTGTATTGCTCTTCTAGAGCAGTGACCCTGGACTGATACATCCTTCCGCTGCCTTTGGTGTAATAGGGGAGCCCCGTTGGGTCATGGGGAACAAGCAGCTTTGGTCTCGTTAGAATCGCACCTTCTGGAATCGTAATCAGAATACACCGATCCTTCTCTTTTGCACAAAGGATTTCTCCCATAATCCGGGTCTGGTCGCTATCCGACTCGTAATAGTACGTGTTGGTTCTCAGAGTCACGTTGGCCGTAAGGCTGGATCCGTCATCGTGTCGTATCCACTTCATGGTAACTCTGCACTTTACATCTTCTTTGGAGTAAATCACAAGTCGGTAGAACAGCAACCCGCACACAATAAAGCACGTTATCGTTAGCCTAAGATCGGACATAGGCTTGCCCTTCACTCCAAAGCGTTCAAGCATAGTAGCGTTACTATTGCATAGAACTTCGTCTCGCTTTTGAGCATACCTGTAGTTTGTTGGCCATCCGTCGAATTGGTGCATCAGAGAACACTCAGTCTCCACTCCCAGTGCAAACGTCCAGCAGTCACCAAAGTCTCCTCTTGCCTGGAGAACCCCCACACTGTTGCTGTTAAACATGTCAGTCAGCCTAAGAAACCGAGGGTACTGGTCAATAAGGGTCGCCCCAACAGACTGGTCGATCATCGCAATGACCTGCACAGTGCGCGTATCGGAATCGGATTCCTCCTCACTTCCATAATCCGCAAGGCCCAGAGTCTGAGCGAAGAACAGAAACGGGTAAGAACCATGACCCGGGGCATCATCGCCACACGGGTGCCCGTAAAAGACGCACTCCTTTGCCTTTTTTGACACGCAGTAGACGAGGATGCGGTTCATCTGAAGCACCGAGAGAAGATGTGCCCGGACGACCCTGATGCTGTATCCGCTATCAATATGAAACAGGTTTAGTGGGAACCCACAGTTGATAACAAGCTCTTTGTTGTTGTGTGACGTTCTTTTGTTATAAAACGCCCATGAGGTTCTGCACAGGTCTCTCACGACGATAAAGCCAATGCTCACATCAGACCGGATCGCATTTTGGTAGGACTCGGAAAGATTGCAGAGGAATGTGTCCACGAGATGCGTTCCCTTGAGTGCCAGTCTCATCACACTCGTTATGTACTGCCCGCTCATCGACTGTTCGAACCTACTAAGCTCCCCAACATCAAATGTGGTCACACTGATGCGCTTGGGATCACACACACCAAACGCTCTGTCCTTGAGTTGACGGTCGTACGAGTCCATGTGCAAGGGACCCAGAGCGAGAGGATTTCTGTCTCTTTCGAACATGTGTGGCATATCCTGTGATACGCATCTGCTGTGAGAAGGCACGACTCCCTTGGCGTACAAGAATTCTCTCGAAATGCCGTCCGGCTCTACCGAAAGGTACGTCTCCATAAAGAACTGTTTGCAAGCCTCCTCGAGCGCAGTCTCTGTGATCATACAGGCTTTAAGGGAGAATGTGTCTACACCGTGTTTCTTCTTGAATAACTTGCCATGGCCATCTCTCGATGATATCTTTGCATTATCGATGTTCATGTTGGAATAGGGACACATGCAGACTTTGCACGGAGCCCAGAAAACGGGTTTGCCTCTTATCATAACACAGTCTGTGCTCTTGAACACGCACACCCTGTCTTCTTCCCTGATGTTACAGAACAGACAATGCTCGGTATAGGCAGTCACTGCCCCATCCGAGGATCCTTCGTCAGAGTCCTCGCCGGAAGAGGGCACCGTAAACTGTTTTTGCATCCCACAATTGTAGATCGACCGAGCCGCGGCCTCTAGTTTTGGCGTTTTGGGATCTTCGACCATTCTTGTGGACTAGAGAGAGTGTAAGTTAATTAGGAGACACGGGCAATACACAATATAGACGACAGAGGCGACGCTTACAAGGAAATCCCGAATGTCTTTGGGTGAGGGCACACGCAGATGGAACTGGATCGTCACACCCTCCTTCTTGAAATAACCAAAGGGCCCGACCTTTTCCAATACATCAGGAATCATCGACATCTCAATGGCTTTGTGGACACTGTTCGGTACGTCTACACTGACACCCCTGTAGTTCATTTCAAAGACAGGAGGGCAGTTAAGTAACAGAGAGCCGGGCATCGTGACGCGCAGCAAAGCAGACATGAGAGTCGGTGGGGTTCAATAACGTTCAGTAAAAAAGTATACTTAAATGAATTTAGTGTAATTGTACATATGGTACTGAATAAACGTAACACGTGTATATGATGTGCTACGTATGTAGGATATTCGGATTTTCCTCCATTACGAGCGTCTGGTAGTGGTAATATGTAACACGCGTATATGACGTGTTAGATATGGGCAATATTCGGATTTTCCTCCATTACGAGCGTCTGGTAGTGGTAATATGTAACACGCGTATATGACGTGTTAGATATGGGCAATATTCGGATTTTCCTCCATTACGAGTGTCTGGTACTGAACAAACGTAACACGTGTATATGACGTGTTACATATGAGCAATATATATCACATTACTACATAAAGATGGAAGACTCTGTGCACCCCCTTGGTAAAGTCCTATTGGCCTGTAAATGCATTGTCAGTGAAGAAGACGAGGATTCTGATCAATACGGACTCCCTTCATGTTCCCAGTTTGGCATTCCGTTTAGTGGGTCGGACAATCTCGTTGAACGACACACAAAGGACTTTACATTCAATGATTTCGTGTTCACATTGGATGAGGACAGAGAGGCATGGCTTTGTGTCACTGGGTCTTGTTGGCAATGGTATGATCTGTTCCAATTTGAAAGGGATCTGGGGGCCGTGTGCAAATGGCTCTTAAACGCATCAGATTACCCAGACGATGACGACTGTCTGGGGCGGATGTTTAACAACGAGTTCAATATGACGGTGCAATTCTATAACTCCCTCACTACGCACCAGAAGTACTTTCTCTTGTACAGTCAAGCGTGCCCTTTCACAACGATAAGGATCATTGTCGATTTTGATCCTTCTTATCCAAACACACTCGACCGAATTGACAAAGTGAAGGAGGTTGCAAGAGATCTTCTTGGTTACTCAGATACTCGCCAGTTTACTCGCAATAAATGTTAGAGGGTTAATGGGAGGGCCAAAAGTGTAACAATCACAATGGATACAAGCACGCCTATCGTTACGTCAACCATGGCCTTTCCGGCCGGATGGACCCTTTTCAGCTTTCGTTCGTAGATGTGCGTCATGCGATTGGGATTGCGACTTGGACGAGAGCACGTGTCAACCAATAATGAACATGATCTAAGGCTAAGAGTATCCACAACAAACCCGTGACACTTGGTATCCTCAATACATGCCTTTTCGCAATCGGAGATGAAGCTGCGATGGAGTCAAAGAGTGTTCTGCACACACACGCACAAGATATCCGGACTCACCCGAAAGAAGCTCCTAGGTTTGCATTACTACACGATGTGTGCATTCGTAGCCTAAACCTGTCCTGGTGAGGCGAGGGTTGGCACTCATGAGAGGGTCCACACACGTACTCTGGAAAGGAGCATTTGCAGGATGTGTCGATATCGGCACACTCGTCACGTATGCAATCATCCAATGAAGCGTACAAGTCCAGGCTTATTCTCGCCTCTTGGAATAAGAACGGGCGACTGAGGCTAGTGGGGACACCCACCTTCCCATAACAACACTTGGCTATGAGCCCGAGGTCATCTGACGGGATGGGATGGGATAAATGTTACTATAGGACGACCACGGGAAAGTATTAGTGTACTCGCCTTTGTGGGAAGCACAGGCACTCTCTCTCTGTATCTCTGGAAATCCGTATTCAGACCTACACTTGGCCACACTGGTCCGGTGGGAATTCGACCGACACACTGTCCCCGATTGAGAACATGTACCTTCCTTTATGTAGCACCCCTGTCTGGCATAAGGCTCGCATTGGGTGTAACATCGTTCCCCGGGTACGCACATCGACCCCGTTCTGTTTAATACGAGAAGAGACGAAGTTCTAACAAGACGTGATAAGAGCAAGCCGTAAATTTGTTGTGAGTAAAGTTTAAAGAGAAACCTACGAAGGTGCACAGTGCAAGTCTTTCTTGTGTGGATCGAGTATGGCATAGAGCTGTGTGTCGTCCTCCGGGTTTCTCGCAATCCGAGTAATGGCTCTGGTGTTCATCGGGCTCCACCCCCACCGACCGTCACAGCATAGCATAGCACCGCCCCCATAGGCCATGTATCTCGTCTCTCCGTGAGAAGCCCGCTCATTGGGCAAAAAGGGCGGATACGCCAAGGGCTCACAGGGCCTCTCGCTCACTGCTACGAGAAGAACAACCAACATTAACCACACCAACTTATATACATCAATGATGTATTAATATATATCGATTCCAACGACACATGACGGCTTAGATAGGGAGAATGAGCACATACAATGGGTGCACGCCGGACCCCTCAAACACTCTAGGTGACCCCCAGCTCATAGGAAGACTCCTCGTGGCCCTCAATGTAGCAGTCTTCATCTGGGGAACACTGGCAGTCTACCAGTACATCACTCCATCCAACTTGCAGTTTACACAACGACAGGACAATGCGAGAACGGGTAGCAAGAATAATGACGACTCGTAGATTTAATTCTGTAGAGATGCGATATTTGAAATACTTGTAAAGCTTAACTCTTAATTGTTCGTCCTCGACCTCACAAGCTGAGCCAGCTTGCTCCCAATCTCACTCGAAGGTGTGAGCTCGTTCATCTTCTCAAAGGCACCCACAATCGTGTAAGTAGCATCGGCTCCCGGAATGGTAATGTACGTCCCTCCGATATCCACTCTGGCCTCCATATGGGATTTACGAGTGTTTGAAATCTCAACAACGACAACTGAAATCAAAGGAATGATGCGATATTGGTTTTAGGATTTCGAATTAGAAGAAATGATTATCATTTATCATTACCAGCAGAGCCATCAACCGCCATGGACCTAAGAAGACGATCGTTGTAGTCGAGCTGGTCCTGATTGGCACCCTTGTAGCCTATGGTGTTGAGGCGGGCCTTGTCCTCGGACGTGACCATCTTGGGCTCTGAATCAGTGGCAATGGGATTACCATTGATCCCATCGAGAAGTTCAATCGCATCATCATCTTCTTCTATCTTGCGTTTCTTGGCGTGGCCTCCATTGGACTCTTCTGGAACCAAGTAAAACGTGAAGAAATCAAGAGGCCAAGGCACATGAGTGCCCGCGCGTTTGAGTTGCGAGTACCAAGACGTTTCATTCGTCTCAAAATCGGGCATTCCGGGCTGAGAGGCGACCTTGAACGACTTGTTAAAGGCCTTTTGGGAATCGTTGAAGGCCTTGTGGGTGGCGTGCTTTTTGATCTTGAAGCTACTCTGGCCATCGTTGTTCTCGTGAATCACATTGTAGAACTTCTTAAAGTCCTTGACCTTTTCGTAACTTGTAAACACACCATCAAGCGAATCGTCGAGTTCAATGGGAATGCCGTCTCCTTCGTTCTTCTTCTTGATATCTCCGAGAATCTGCTCGATGAAGCACTTTTCGACATTGCGAAGCCATTCTATGTTATCGCCATTGATACCCTTGAGACGGACAATGTGCTTTCCCTGAGTGACATCATAGACGTGGCCTCCCTTTTCCTTGTTCTGAAAGAGCGGGACTCCCTTCTCTCCTCGAGTCTCAATGCCACACTCGATAGACTTGGTATCTCCATCATCCGTCATCGTGTCCCAGACGTGGCCACCAAACCCAAGATTTGACTTGTCGAGTTGGTACACACCAATGGTAATGCGGTCGGGGGACTGGTCGGTGCCCTTCTTGAAGAATTGAACACGATAAGTATCAGAGTTGGGGTTGATCTCATACCGCCTGGTGGCCTTGTTCCATTTCTGCTTGGGTACAAACTTGACCTGATAATATTAATAGCACCAGCATCAGTCTCAGTCCAGCCAGACAGGCGATCAGACAATGCTAAGTCATGGTACATACATCATAATTCTCCGCACTAGGAAAAGCGGGATCAGAGCGGACATCCTTCGCAAGGGAGGATGCGTCTTCAACGGTAATAGAGGGAATCTGGTGCTTTGCGAATGAGGCCATAGCAATGGTGTAAGGAAAGGGAACACGGACGACGGGTACTTATGTAAAGTATAGTAAGTAAACGTGGATAGTGGAAGGTTGTCCTAAAATTAAACAAAAAAAGTGAATATATAATCAAAGTTAAGATCGCGGATTATACTACCAGTGCACGCTACTGACCGAATACACCATACGGCTTTATGCAGTGTTAGATATGGGCGATACTCTGATCTTACCATAGTGCATACACTGTATTACTATAGTACTTATGTTGAATTATTATATGTGACTATATAAATACGAAATAACACTTCACCAAGTTAGGATGGTGCTCTCTCAGACGCAGACTCTACTCAAGCTCCAGCAGCACTGTGCTTCCCTCACATCGGAAGGCCAAAAGAAGGCCTTTACATGCGGATACACCCTTGCCGAGGCCAAAAGGGCGGCCATACAAGAAGGCTACAACGAAGATACGATGATCGGCTTTGCTATCGGGTCCCCCAAGAAAGAAGGCAAGCCTCTCCCTCCTGTGGGGATGATACATTGCTTCGTCCAACAGAACAGCGATATCAGGAAAGTGTGGAGATCGTGGATGTACTCTCTCAACTTTCATTTTACTCGCAAAGAGAGATGTCATATGTACGGGGATATCGATGCCCCTGGATGGGGCGACCCAGACACGATTGAGCAGTGGATCATTCAGAAGCTTATTCCAGCCGCCATCAAGGTAATATTTGCACATTGGTCTTTCATTACTCTCGCACGGGCACTCATTGCATTTGAAAAGTTTTCCAAGCAGAAAAAGTGGCTCGTAGAAAACTGCAACCCAGCGTTTTTCATCTCTTCAAAGCACAGGGAAGGGAAGACAAGCTTTCACTTTGGTGTGACCAACGTCCATTTCAAGACGCTCTGGGCTCAGTGTGCCTTTTGGGAACTCTTTTGGGCTCAGAAGAAGCACTCCGGTCTCATAAAGGATACGATAAGGTTTATTGGGGGCGAAACCAAGGCCAACGCCAATAAGAACGCAAAGGCTGTTCAAGGGGGGGTGTTCGATAGCGCAGTCTACAGTAACAAGCACTCCCTCTCTGCTCTCAGGAAATGGGTCGGAACAAATCGCGTCTACCCCGAAGGTTTTACCTTCTGGGACGAAGACTTTACCGTGATACGGCCCAATTCTAATGTTATTGCTGTACCGACTAAATTCTATGGGGTTCACGGCACCAAGAAGATCAGTGTCAGCAAGGCATTGAAGAGGAAACGAGCCTTAAATGATAATCCCCAGGATGTAGAGTGCGGGGCTGAATGGTGGAAGCACTACCCGCCTTGTTTGGAGAGATGGCTCGATAAACTCGAAGAGGTGACTGGTGCTAACAGACATCAAATGAGCCTCAGCGTGAACACCATGAAATCAGATACAGACTACTGGCTATGCTACCCAAAAACGGACAAGTCGAGACAATGCGTTCAGGATCCAAAGAGGTGCCACAGTCAGAATAGACAACAGATATCAATTAGCTTCTCATACCCTCCTACAGCCAAAAGAAGATGTCACAGTAAGAATCACGACGATAGCCACCCCAACGTATGGAGAACCATCGTCTCAGAAATGATGTCCCCAGAAACACCCCCAGTTACAGAAGCGGCAATGAAACTGGACTTGCAGGACCTCAACGATACACACAAGTCAATCTACGTCTACACTTCCTCCGTCATTCCCTTTCGCATCTCAGTCAGAGGCTACGAAGACATTACCAATGTTACACCGACGTGCAAACCCTACGATCACCTGCCATTCCTTACACCCTACCCCACCTTTGTCTCCTTGCCCAACATGCCCACAAAGAACGTAGAGAGAAGGTGTTATAGATTGATTAAAATATAAGCTGATTAAGACCCGTTCTCTCTGCATTCTTTTTCCTCACTTCTTCATCAGTAAGACCCTCATAAAGAGGATTACCCGTGATGAGTTCTCCACCCAGACCTAAATTATCCTGACCCAAATTTCCCTCACTTTGAGGCTTCACCAAATAAGCATACAACAGAAACGATACCAAAACGCCCAAGGGTAGATACATCCCAACATGCATGACGCGTTCATAATGGCCTGGGTGGATACCAACGTTGTGCATAATACCTCCTATGACAATAAGGAACAGTGCCACTTTGGAAGTGAAGCTTAAGATTACATAACACTCGTCAACTCGGCGAAAGCTCCAGCCTTTATCGTTTCTCTTCCATATATCCAAAATGGCAAGAAGTGGGAAGAATGAATAATAAAGAGCATAGAAAATAGCACTCTCCTCAACTCCGATTGTATCTTCCTTCAAGTTCTTGAACGTGAACGTCAGAAACACAAGGTTGTATGTAAGCCCGAGTTGTAAGGCAACACCAATGAACATGTATTTGTGCCACCATCCAAGCTCGCCCGAGGGTGCTCTTTCAACCTTTTCGTTATCTTTCTTTTCTTCAGACGGAAGAATACAAGCCCGTATTTCGTCCCAAAGATTCTTCTGAGGCTTCCTGAGCCGCCACTCACCCTCGATATGAAACGGTCCCTTTTCAAGAAAATATCCGCAGTACTGTACCATCACACCCATCATGACTATCATGACAAGGACTCCGAAATCTTGCTCCCCGAGCGCAACAAAGCCAGACATGGTCATGAGTGTGGATGTAATGCTGTATTCGAACCATCTCCAGCCATTGGGGCGATTAGTCTTTACACCCTTTTGATCACCCTGTGCTCCTCTGATCCAAGCGGACCAGAAATGCGAAACTCCTGTCAATAACGCAACAAATCCGTGTATGGTAATTGGGCTGACTTTGAACCATTCATCAAACTCTCTGTCAATTCGGTATATTGGCTCGCCCAGTGTCGCATTCCCTTCAAACAGCGTGGGCCTGTAAGCACCAATGGGTGTGGCGGACTTGTCAATTCCATCCAGTATCTCGTCAGAGGCAAACACCCATATGCCCAGAGCTAGATGTATCAAGCCGAGTACCAAATGCCAAACCGTCCAAATTTCTGGGAGTTTCATCTTTATTATAACGATGGTAAAGCTATGGGTTTATAGACTATCCTTCTTATTTAGAAACCTGGACCACCTCGCGAGGTCCTCCCGTCTCCCTTTCCTATACACAACTCTAGTGTCCGGTACGGGTTCATCCATACATGCCTTCCATTGGAAATACCGACCCATCAATCTCCAGTCCAGATTGTAATAGTCATCACGGTGCTCCTCGACAAAGTCTTCCATCTCGCGATTAGTGAGCTTGGGACGGCTATTTTGGAGGTTCGAAGCAAGATTCCCATCATTTGAATAGACTGGTTGCCTATCCGCACTAATCCTCTTGTTGTCAAACCTCAATCTGGTTAACCATTGGGAGGTGTTGATCCCACCCTTCGCGGCCTTCCTTGAGCACCCATTGCACAGAAAGTATGTATCCGCGAGTACATGAGGAGGACCATTCAAACACCAGTCATCCCCACAGCAGTCAGGATAACTCTTCTCAACTGTCTTCTTCGGCTTTCTTATTACACTTCCAGTCTTTAACCACCTTTCCATAGTAGTACAATGCTATACTTTATTACGGTACATACTAAAAAGTATATAAGTACCTTCTGTACTTATACCTCTAAGTACATACATACAGATCATGGCCTCCAAAAGAACAGTCAGAAACTGGCAGAGACTTGCAGGAAAGGCTTACATACGATTCGGTGAATGGGAATGGCCCGACCCTTACGAACCCATCTCGTGTATCGTAAATGACATCTACAGGAAGAGAATCAAGAGGATATTTAGGAGCGGAGAGGAGATTTTCATTGGGACCATGACAATAAGGGAACAGATTAGGAACTACATCTACTTCTTTGAGACTATGGTTTATTAGACACACTTCTTAAGCCTTCTTTTTCCCATTTTTCTTTTTTGCATTCATGGTCGCCCTTCCTCCCTTTTTCCATAGCTGCGTACATGCAAGATGTTTTGGAGTGCCTGGCTTGGCCGATGAGCAGTTGTGGCGACTTTTAAAATTCCTTCTCGCCTTATCAGAGTAATTGTTCTTGTATCCCGTGGCACCGGCATGCACCAGCTTCTTTTTACCATTGGCACAGTAAAGTTTCATAATTTTTTTTCCGGGCCTGCTACTACGCTTGACCTCCCCACACTTCATGCTCGACTTGGTAGACTTGCCCATGATAATATGTATTTATTGAATATGGTCGTAAATGTATATATATGAGTAATTACATTAGCACACCTTGTCTCTTATGGATTCCAAACGTGTGCATCACACGTTCGCGCAACTTCGTTTAACGCAATAATTACACTACTCGTATATGTTCATTACTTCTTCTTGGGGGATCACTTGTGTTTGTGCTTCTTTTTTGTGACTTTGGATTTTGAACGTTGCTTGGGTAAGTTCATTTTGTAACGTCTAAATGTCGATGCCATTGTGTTACTCACTGCCAATACAATTCTTATATACTCACTTTTAATCACAATAATAAGTAATTCAGACTACCACACTAACGAGGCCATCCAAGCGGCTGATAAGATTAAGAATCCGAATAAAGAGAAGAAGATGATAGCCCCAGCAGTTGAGTAAGCGTCATCGTGATCAGGGTGGTGAGAGCAGGATGAGTCATGGCAGTGTCTCCTATGAGCCGACACGTTCATACTTGGCATGCACGTTGATCCTCCCCAGTTTGTTCTTACGAGTCCATCATAGAGCTCCTTTGCGGATGTGCCTGATAGGGTATTTCCCGTACCCGTGACCCTATGCATGACTCCATGATTGCTGTGTTTGGCACAGAAGAGATGTCCAATCTCATGCAGTATGACAAAGGCGCTTAAACTATCGTCCACACTCTCGGATACATAGGCCACATTCCAATTGGAGGTGCAATAGCCGCACTCTGCGGCCATTCCGAGCACACCCGAAAGCTTAGGCTCAGTCTCTTGGAGGACAATACAGTACTCGCTCGAGCCATCAAGGGGTGCGTTGTGGCGATAAGATGAGGCAAAAGAGTCCTTTTCTACAAAGGGCCGGTCGTTGTACTCTTTATGCGTCCATTTAACGTTAATGTATTGTCCGTCATTGAGAAGAGCCCTGTTCAGGAGCTCCGAAGCAGCCTCTGCTTGCTTGATGAAGTTCTGAGTTCGATACCTAATAAGCGCACTACACGTGTGTTCCATCAACATTTTTGAAGAGGACGAAGGGGACATGGCAGACTTGATGCTATCACTCCATGCCTTTGCTGCTCGAGAAGACGGCAAATCAGATGCATTAAAGGGCGCAATGTGATTTTCCGGGTGTTTCCTAGATGAACTTTGCAACGCCCTGCTCTGCCTCGGTAGCAGCACGCAAGCCCCTCCTAACATAAGCCTTTGGTGCAATGGGAAAAGAAGTTAGACTCATGGTTAAAATGGAACACATCTGGATGCGCACAAGATAGTGATCCGTAAACCCGTTATTGAAGTATTCTCTGGGGACCGCATAGTCATTCTGATTGAGAAAAATGAGAATAATGGAGGTCACAAAGGCAATTCCGGCGAATAAAAGTGACGTCAGGAGGGCAGTGCTAAAGGGATTTCTCAGGTCTTTCAAACCGGACATGGAAGACACAATCTCTATATACATGAGGTATCTCGTTCGTTTATACGAGCTCTCGCTAAAACTCTAATTAAAGACCTTTTAACCCGGAAATCATGACCAGCTACGCAGGTGAGGCCGGCCCCATGTAACGGGGGCATGTTTATAGTCCATTATGCTGACCAGCACCCCTCCCTATCACAGGTAACTCTTATCCCTACCAGTCCTTTGGGAACACCAACAAGGGCAGCGGGTACCTCCCCAATGGCACTCTCGTAGGCCAGAACGTCAACCAGGGCCTCCTCGATACTACCAGTGACCCCGTCTTTCCCGGAGGAGACGAAAGATGGGCTAGGTGGTTTGGCACCCCTCCCTGTAAGCTCTAAAGGGATACTAGAGTGTCTTGTGGGTCTATCACACTCACATCATTACTCTTTTATCATAGACTCTTCCTTCCAAAGGGACAACTACGCCGATCTTGGTATGTATGCTTGTAGTACCCTGTACTCTTGTTTGTACACTAGTACTATCAACAATCTAACACTCCTTTCTACTTACATAGGCCATGAGAACTTTCGTAAGAAGTGTACCATACTCTCGATATCATAACAAAGTACTAACAACCCAATACATCCATCAGAGCTCCCAACTGCTTATGTTGGAAGGTTGGTTTGTCCATTCTCATGGTCACCATCGTGCTTCCCAGAATTAACACAGTCTTCTTACTTCAACAGGAACCTCCATATCGAGAAGGTCCTCAATGTCGGCATCGCCTCTCAGGATGATTTCTACACTAGGTGAGTCGTTCTAAGTCTAAAGTATGGCCTTTGATGCATTGTATTAACACCATGATAAAGGGTGCTCCTCCCTTGGCGCAACTTTGACGGAATGAAGTGAGTTATTGGCGTGAATGCATAGAGGTTTGGTATATTGCCTAACCCCAGCAATTTTATTTAATTAGGATCACGTTCTCCAAATGGTCTGGTTTTGATCACATGATGCACCAAGTTCCCGAAGAGTAAGCTCAAAAACATGTCATTGAGTGCACTACATGAGCACACCTGACCTTCCTCTTTTTCTTCCATCTTTACAGAGTCCCTGCTCCACAGATTCAATCTCGCTTTGAACAGGGCGAAGCCTATCAACAAAGATACGGCCTTGTAAGTATCATTGTTTTGCATTTGCTCCTCACATCACCCTTACATCTATTTTTTAGGCGTTCAAAATGGAGCATGGATTCCAACGAACTGAGATGGGCCGTCAGGTAACAATCAACACCTATCATTCCTCACTCTTTTTTACTTGCTTACTTACTCACTCACTTACTTACTTACAGGCATACAGCATGAACCTCGCTATCATCACTCAAGCAGTGCTCCGTACTGTATACGCAAGAGTCATGCAGGTCCTCGTCCAGAACCGCAATTGGCTGGCCGTAGTTGCAGCTAAGAACTTCCCCTCTGCCTCTGTTCAGGCCAGAGAAGTCAGCAAGGCCTCTGTCAATGCTTTCGGTGCTGTCCAAAAGAACACCTTCGGTCTCGATCTCGTACTCAACCAGATCCAGAAACTCTTCAGAGAGAAGATGCTCCAACAGCCCAACGCTATCGTCATTCCTCACGGAACCATGGCCTTCCTCCAACTCTGCAAACCCGAAAACAAAATATACGCTCTTTGCGGGTCACTGGCCGAGAAGCTTAATGTTGCAAGCGAAAGAGAACTCATGACCAACATCTACCAGAATCAGTACTCTGTCTTCGAACACCGCCCCATGACCGTATCTGATAACTCAAACGAAGTCAATAGTACGTTATCCTTACATGACCCCACTTCACACCATCCTTCCATCCTCTTACATATGACACCTTTCAGTGCTCGCCAGAGAACGCGAAGTCGGTAACGTCTTCAGGCTCTTCAGGAACACTTGCGAAGAGTATGACTACACTGGTGAGACGTGCATGAAAATTATCGATCACGATCGCCAGAGATGGTCCACTTTCAGTCTCGGGGCGTTGCTTGCTAAAACAGGAATCTGGAATCCGACAGTTAGGGTTGATGTGACTAGAGATGGCCGAACAAATGAACACCTTGCTTTAGAAGGTCTGAATGACTATATGTCACACCCCCTGTATGGTTGCAATATTATAGGGGATTTAAGTAATGTTCGACTGCGTCAAAGCACTGTCCGTAGCGCTATCAGGTCCATCGAGCGTGTTCTCAATCTGGATGGTGCTGTCTCTGGGCAGCTTATGGCCGACTTTGCTAGGTTTGACGCAGGAGATGTAGGAGACCTCACTGAAACCATGAAAGGTGCTGCTGGTCGTCTTTTTCAGCTTTGCAGCAATAATGTATGGAAGGAATCCATGTTAAGTGAAGATTCACTCTTTAGGAAAGCAGGACAGATATCACGAGACCCAGAAGCCCAGATGATGAAAGCAGACATTGGTGCATCAGTTGACGATGTTGCTTCTGCACTCCAAGCTGCCATCATTTCAAGCGCAGTAGGGGGTGAAGTGGATGAAGGAATACTCTCAAAAGCCACTGGCTCCGCTACGATTAACAAGTCGATCACCGATCTTGTTTCCGTGACATCTGAAATGTCTCCCATTCAGAGACAGAGCATCGCTGAGGCGTTTGCACAGACTGCTCCTGCTTTTAAAACCTCGATCAAGCAACTCAAGAAGTTCCTTAAAAATACGGATGATTCCAAGGCTGGAGCTCTCGAGGCTGACTACGCAAGTGCCGTAGAGTCTGACTTTCGCAAACAATGGAAAGCCACTTCGTCTGCTGCTAAGGATATTGCCGCTAAAATTGGGCCCTATGCATCCGGGCAGAGTATGTTGTATAAAAAAGAATCTATGAAAGACAGCAGGAAAGGTCTTTTATACACACTTGAGGGCAAACTCAAAACCCTTAACGCTATGAACCTTTCGAGGTTCCACTATTTGTTGGCCAAATGGTGGCTTGGGTGTTCCATCGATCTTCCTACAATTACAAGCCTTGACCAAGCCGGAATCGTAACACGTAAGTATTGTGTATTGTTATATGATTTATTAGTTATGAGTAAGACAACTGATAGACAACCCCAACACAGCCTTTGGATGCCTTCTCTTCCGTCCCTTCCAGTCCTTCACGATGGGCTCTGCTATTGTGATGGTTGCCGGTAATGAGACTGGGTTCACAGCAGTTGGGAATGCGGACTTTCAACTTGGAGATAATGTATGAAACTTGCTGTTTGATTCATGTGCTATCAAATAAGCAAGCACTTATCCAATCTCACTCTTCTTAGGTCACCAATAAAACTCACTTGGGCCATTTTACCTTCTACTTTGAGCCCATTGTCCACGAGCCTAATCATATGTAAGCATGCCATCATAGAGTCCTTGCTTGTATCACTTAGCATCTCTATGTGCTCATATTCTCCTTTTCCATTTAGCATGATTGCAAGAGATGTAGCCTTTATGGGATACAATGGGGGTGCCGGATGCGCCTTCTTTGAGAGTTGGAATGATATCGGAACCGCTGTTCGCAGTGGCACTGGAGTGCGCCCGTCTCTCTTGGCTGCGCTTGCTTTCCATCACGAGAACCTTGATGAGAACATTATGGATCCCATCTCTCTTTCTGGCGAATTTGCAAAGAACTCTATCCTCAACAATCTCTATGATTTGGAAGAGGGCGAGAGGCACTACCAGACTTCCGAGTTTTACGATTCCCAGTTTCTCCGGCCACTTCGCATTGACGTAATGGATGATGAGACCCACCAAGCCTCTGACTCCAAGTTTTACGGAACGTCTACCAACTTTATCTGTTATCAAGGCCTGAGTGCACATCAGGGCCCCTCCCGCGAGTTTAATCAGTATACCATTAACACCGGTCATCTCGGTGATAAGGAAACGACCGACAGCTCTCTTTCCGTAAGTATGGTATATGGTATTGCGTGTTGTCTGTCTCATCACCACATGTGGCCCGAATCTGACCGTATTCGCTACTCATCAAGTGGAGCGGCCATTTGGCCTTCAAATCTTCGGTGGACTACCGTGCTGCTGGGAACACCGTCAGTCTCATGTCAAAGACAACTTAGTTATTTCGATTTTAATAAAGAGATGCGTTTCATTTTAAAACTCTGGCTTTGTATCAAACCTAAAGATAGGTCCGTACAGATCGCAATCGTAGCCGAGGAGCTTTATGAGATCAGGATTGGTGTTTGGCTTCTGCGTATAACGACCATCCTCGTTCCCGTAAAAGCAATGCTTGCCATCGGGCGAGAAGAACATTTCAATGTTTCCTCCACACATTTTCTGTAGGAATTCCAAGTGATCTTCCTCTTTAAACGGTAGACTGACGTGATTTGTAGAGTAGTCAAGCGAGTACAGTGTACCACCCGGGCCGGTCTTGTTAGTCGCCATACTGTATTAAAAATGTGGTACATGTGTACCCGTATCTCGTATCCAGATAGGCATTATATATGTAATACTTAATGTATCTAAATATAGGCAGTAAGTACAGAAAATGAAATGTGCCGTAAAGGGTGTGTATATATAAACTGATAAGAGAGAGAGACGGTACAGCACCACCACCCTTTGCCGTCCTGTTATCTAGTATGACTTCGCCGAAGGGCCGTGGGTTGTTTAGCAATACAAATTTCGAAGAGGGAGGTGTCATAGCGGACTATCACGTGGCTCTATATGAGGTAGATGAGGATTACATCGACTGCGCGATTAAAAATGTAATGTTTACAAACCACAAAGCGGCCTCTGATCCGAGAAAATATCTTAGGGCCGAAGTCGAAAGGCTTTTTAAAGGTCAAAACCCCGAACAAAGTACATCAGACGACGCACTCAAGAAGTGGTGCATGAAAAAAAAGACAACAACAATCACTCTCTTGAAAAAAGCAAAAGAATCCCAAAATGCTAAGCTCTGGGACAAGGGCTACGCTGTGTCTCCAGGCGTCACATTCGCAAAATTTAAAAAGCTTGACAATGATGATGAATTAGAAAGGTTCATTGACGATAGGGTGGACGAAAACAGTGACATGCACTCGAAGAGCAACTCCTCGTTGGCATATAGAACTGCGAAGTTTATGAAATGGGGGGATTTTTCTGCTAATTGGGGGAACGTGTTGGAAGTGTTAGGCATAGAAGATACAGATGAGAAAGGCAAGATCGCTCAGGCAAAAAAACACATTAATACAATAATCAAGAGGTCCTCAACACCCATTGATTGTATCCCAGACTGGCACTTCTTCGACGAAAAAACTGTAGAAGGTGTAAGTCCAATCCCTCTTGCAGCGATGTTTTCAAACGAACCGAGTAAAGGGTCCACAGGGGCGAACTGTGAACTCAGGCCATACAAGCCACCAAGTGAAAAAAAGGAGGAACTGTTACTCGCATACAAGTACCCAAAGATGCAGCTGGTGGCCACGAAAAAGATCAAAAAGGACGAAGAGTTAGTATGGAGTTACTCACGTGACGGTCAGGACTACGAAAGACACGCAGACTGTGCTAATGAATGCGATGGGGCCGATAAACGTAGGTTGAAACAAGAAATGGAAAAGAAGCCGTTTGGGTCCATTACCGACTATTCAGATGCATGGGGAAGAGGAAGCAACGCCAAGCTTGTTCCTTGTACGGTATTTGCATTTTATATGGATCTTACAAAGCGCTTTGATGAAGAAACACTCAAAATACTAACGTCTAGGACCCCGAGTGATGTTGGTGGAATGTATGCGGCTATTACCAATGGACCATCTAAAAGATACGGAGTGTATGTAAAGGATGCCGATGTTGACCGAGACTTGTTTCCACGTCAATTAAGGCGAAGGTTAGACGGCTTGGGCCAAACATCCGTGCCGGCAGACGTGCCGGCAGACGGCTTGGGCCAAACATCCGTGTTTGATGCTACGCCGCGTCAAGTTGAGGAGTTTTTCGGGCACATGCGCATATCGGCAAAGGTAGACAGTGGAATAGGCTACACGTTTACATATAAGCGTAGAACAGGAAATTTAAGTAAGAAATTAAGAAAGTAAATGGACGACCTTTCCGTTGCCATAATGGGCGTTCAGAACACCTTACTGACCGTGTGCGAGGATGTGCTCTTTGGGGAGGCCTTCAAGTCTATGAAAAAGCTGTGTTACTTGGAAGTGACGATCAAAGCATTGATGGATCATCATCCTGATAATGATGTGCTCCCCTGTTTGCTTAAATCGCTAAAGAAAATGGACCAACTAGAGTTATGGGTGGCCATTTGTAAAAGGATTGTAACGGGAGAGGCCGCGCGGATATGTGAGGGATGCAATGAGATAGTGTTTGCTCGGTTTCCGGATGAAGTAAACACCATGCACTGCGAGAAGTGCTGGAGTGTGACCACGGAAAGGGACCTTTTACGTATCTACAAATACACAATTCCGGATATCGAGAAGCTTGTGGGTTTGATTAGAGAGCCTTTACTTATGAGAAGTTAACGCTATTATGACTCCTTTATTGTATCTAGAGGTGTACCGTAGGTGTCGTCTTTCCTCGATTTGTTGTCGTCGCTAGACAGCCGTCTGTACTTAATAAGGGCATTTACATAACACGCCTTGCAATATCCCATGGGCGCAAGCCTTTCTCCTCGACAACAAGCGCAGGCCTGTCCACAGGAAACACCATGCGATAAGTAATGGGTCTTAGGATCCCAACCCTTTGGGTGATACTGCTCTATTGTAGCCATTTGGCCCGTGAGTAGTGCAAAAAAGGGTATATATACTTTATATGCACCTTTTTGCTTGTTTCACTTACATACATTATGCCCGTCTCTCTAGTATTCCCTTTATTCATATTCTTTGCAGTATGGCCCGTCATGTGCTTTGCGGCAATCACGCTCATTACCGGATTTACATGTAGCACCTTCTTTGTGACTAGATTTACTCTGCAATCATTAAATAATGTTATGGGTTATGTCTTTATAAGAAGGAAATTAAAGCTAATGTAAATATGTACGAAGAAGAGATTGACCGGCTATTTCTGTTGAAGTTGAAATAGCATATTTATCAGAATCATCACCCGGCCTTTTGTATGGCTGAACCCTTTCGGATTTGAATTCAGTCTCTTCAAACCAAAGTTTTTCTTGGGGTTTGGTTACAATAAGATCACCCGGTGCTTCAAATTTTACACTCAAGTAAACTTGAGCGTTTCGGTTGGGCAGTATTTCTTTAAGTCTGAGTCTGAGTTTTCCTCTTTGGCCAAGAATACCAAATTTGTAGTCTCGTTCGATGATGTCTCTTGCTTCCTTTGTATCAAACACCAAGTTATCGAGTACTATTTCATCATTATCTTTTATAAGCCCACTCAGGCGATTCCATTCAGCTTCGGTGACATCCTTTTTGCCCATGTTTTTAATGTGTTTCAACGCTCTTTTAATTGCCTTGAAAACCATCTCACCCACAGCACTCGCTCTAACACAAACAGCTCCTAAAAGGATATACTCATAAGTACTTGATAACATAGGCAGATACCCGATGTTGTACTGGATAGTGGCCCTCTCTGAGAAAGTAGTGTGAGCTGTTAAATCCCAAGCATCCCCTAGAGTCCACAAGGCACTGCTTCAGAAGACAGGACGAATTTGAGATGGCACATGGTGTTGCTCTGGTCCAAGATGGGAAGAGATGGCCATCGGTCCATTTGGCTTGATGGGTTGATCTTAGCCAAGACTGTGAGGGAGGGTGGCAGCAGTAATCGTTGTGGTCTGAATCGAGTCTGAATCCCAAGTGATGGAAGACACAGGTGCAAGAGACTCCGTCTGGACTCAGGTGTGAGCTGTAGGGACCCTTATTCTCGCAACACATTGGCTTACAGTGTATGTGAGACACGCTTGAGGGGACATCTTTGGCTGGCGGGAATCCTCTGTCGGTCATTGTAATAACAACTCTCTTCTTGCCCTTGATGCACCTTTCCACTTTCCTGTGGTAGGCAGGAGGTCTCACTTTGATACATATGTGATCATAACTGGGCCAACCCCGAGCAGAGCAGAGGAGTGTTTCCTGGGTAGCCACATGTCCAAAGGGACAATGTATGATAGCACCGTCTCCCGCCAGCACCGACCTCTTAATGCCCAATCCAGGAAGAGGGGGGCATACCTTGTGTCTGCATTGGACCTCGTTTGTGTCTTGGCCGCAATAGAGGTGAGACGGTGTGCAGACATGATACGGATTTTTGGGGATGACCCTACATGCACTGGTAACAGGAAATGGGATGTTGTTGCAGACGATACGAAAGGGAGATATCTCGTGAGATACCAATCCCTGTAGCGAAGTACATGCCTTTACACCTAATGAGCATTGCGTGGATGTTAGAATAGAACAGAATGCATTGGGCTCTGTATGGAAAATGACGATACAGGGCCTAACAATAGGGTGGCTTCATAATGGAACCCGGGATGCTACAGGTGCCATAAGTGGGTGATTCGGGAAAGATGAGGTCGGGACCGCATTTCTGGAGACACTTGTCGTGTCCGGCAAGCAACCCATTTTGACACCCATAGTCGAGCCTGTGAGGATGGCAAGGCTGGTCCTTGCCCAGATTACAGGAAGGAATGTCTGTAATGTCGGGACATTCTATGATACGTTTTGTATCCGAGACACAGTAGTATCCGGGCCAGTTTTCCTTAGACCGACAGTCATACAGCCCTTGGTACTTGAGATGGTGTTGGTGTTAGATCTCGAATGCTTTGCTAATATCAAAAAGCTTACCTCTACCCTGAACCCTACCGGACACGCCTTCTCCTCCAACACACCCCTTCTCTTAAGAATAAGAGGCCTTTTGCCGTCCTCTCTCATAAGGCAGTGTGAATTTTCCGTACTTCTTCTTCTGTTACTGGTGGGTGGGCGATCTGATCCCGACACATAGGGACCACGTATGGTGCGAAGGGACTGGAAGGAACCCGTGGGGATGTCTAGAAATGCACCCTGAAGACTGTAATGTGTAACATTGCCGATATTTAAGAGTCTGCTGTTATAAGTAGGCGCCCATGTGCCGCCCATAGGAACCCTCGTTATATACATTGAAATACTGGAAAAGGAGAAGAGACAGACCAATACATTAAGATTAAGCCACAATGGCTTCGAAGACATCTTTGAATATAGACAAGGACAAGGCTTATATTATTTCGGGTGTTATTGCCCTGAGCACTCTATCCGTGCTTGCGGCTGTGATACTGTTTGATCACTCGTTTGACAAGCAAGAGATCCACTGCAACACTGCACTATGTGCCGATGTCATATCCATAAGCTCGGTTTCGTTCGGGATACTTAGCATTGGCAACCCTATTGCGGTGGGGGTCGTATCATTCTCGAGGTGGGGTGGTCTTGGTGTGCCCTTACCTGTCTGTACACTGCGCTTACACACACCACCTTCCCAGCTTCGTTGCAATAGGCATCATTCCTATTGCCCCAATGTAAGAGTCGTTGTATTGCCCAGTCCCACCAACCTCATCTCATCCGACATGAACACAGTGCAATAGGCGTCCTTCCGATAGGAATCGCAACCTTTCTGGGTTACCAATATGGCAAGCTTACTAATGTCTAGGTTGAATGGGTATATATCATCTTAATTAAAAATATTGTAACAAAAGAGCAAGGATGGTCTCCTGTCACTGGTCTCTGTTGAGTCTGTCTGGTGTGTTGCAGTTCTGTTCGGGCTACACAGGCTGCCATAGTGCAATCAAGCCAGACACTTACAACCTGGCCGTGGCACCCAACGTCCTCTTTGAGACTGATAATCTTGGGCACTCTCCCGTCTGGACCCTCTTCTCGGACCATCATGGACCGACGACCATCGGTAGGCAGTCATCTTCATACTCTATTATTTCTCAAATCTGTAATCTGGCGGGTATCCTGCTGTTCCGAACATGTACTTAAATTTGGAATCAAACGCCCATTCTTTCAAAATCGATATCGCATTAGACAACATTACCATAGTCGGTGCAGACGTTATCCCGGCCCTCCCCAACTCCGTAAAGGCCGATCCGTGGACCCTCACGGGCTTCCGTGTCTTGGGAACACTGAAACCTTATCAGAATAAAGTGTCGGTGTTCCACCATGGGCATCACAACGGACACATAAAGCCAAGACTGGGAGTGTGCATAGAGTCGGATTCTGCTCCCACCCTTTCACTATGGACATATTGTACCGTATTGCACCATGCCTGCCGTACCAAGCGCCGTCTCATCGTCCTCTCTAGTGCTCCTTCCCTATGCTAGATCGGTTATGCAGATATGGAGGAACACGCTCATAACGCCCTCTTGGCCCATGGGGGTCGCCCCTCTTGTGTTCTCCTATCACAAAAAGAGGTCCAGCTACGCCAATTTGGTCGAAACCATACTCGCGTGCGATGCCCTATATTGGCTGGGGCACGGACGTGAGGCCTGCCCTGTTCGCAATCTCCCGTCCCCAAGCCCTAACACCTTCATCAAGTCTCCCTCCTCCAAACCTCAGCAGCCGGGATTAGCCATCATTTTATCATTGTGTGCAATGCAGTCCTGAGTCTGGTGCTCGCAAGGACCGTATCATGGTGGTCAGGAAGCCCTTCGGCGCGGTCTGCCCTGTGTCTCCTCAGTTTCGGGTTCGCCTCGTTCTACTGGACGCCTCTCATACTCGTAGTCGGATTTTTTTGGCGAGCTTAGGGCCGTATAAACTATTTAAAATTGTATTGACTAACCATTGGAACAGAGATGAGATGATCTGCCTGCACTTACTTGCTTCTATCTCAAGGGGGGCATGCGAGGGCGACCAGCCCTACGAGATCACCCAGCAAGGGGGCTGCGTGTACACACAAACGCAGACACAGAGGTGCTTTGCATCCCCAAACTTCCCAACCCTCGATTACGCAAACAGTGGCCAGTGTGGAATAAGGCTCTGCTACGATACCGACTACACCATCAACGCGTTCTCGGTCGAGAGAGGCGAAGACCAGTGCTTTCACGACTCTCTCGCTATCAACAGCGCCCTGTACTGTGGATACATGGACACGCCCTCTGATATGGACGACGAATGGCCAGACCCCTATGATCCTCCGGGAACTCAGTCCCTTCCTGCACTAACCGGCAGTGTCCTCGCCCAGCAGGCGGTTTCATTCTCGTCAGACGCCACTACAACCCAAAGAGGATTCCAGATATGCTTTGACATTGTAAGGAGCCCCACTGCACACCCAACACAGACTCCCTCATCCTTGCCATCATCTCGCCCTACAACAAGACCTACCGTCAAGATCCAAGCCGTTTATCCAGAAGCACAGCCAGAACCAGAGCCTCGGCCGACATCACGCCCAACCCAGATTGGGGACGAGATCATTGTTGTCGGTGTAACCAGCAAGACCGTAGACCACCCCTGGTTCAATAACGGATCGGACCTTACCTACTCGCTTACTCGAACAAACGGCACATCCCAACAAGCACCAGTACTCACTCTCAAGCGTAACACCCTGTACGTGTTCGACCAGACCCACTCTTCAAACGGAGGCCATCCTCTCAGCTTCTATCGCGATGCGGATAAAAAGGACGAACTTGAGCCCAGCTATTCCGTTGATGGATTAGGAACAGGCAGAGTCGGCATCATGGTGGAATGCGGTGATACCATTGACACGTACTGGTACCAGTGCACGAATCACAACTATATGGGTAACAAGATACAATTTGACCCTTGTGTCAAGGAACCAAGCTCAAGCCCAAGCTTCCCAACACGCCTTCCCACACCTCCACCTACAAAGAGCGAAGACGAGAGTAATGATGAATCAACGTGGATCATTTTAGGCTCAATTCTTGGGGTGGTGGCGGTTATTGTTATAATCGTCCTTATTGTCAAATGTCGTAACAGTGGTGGTGATTATGCGCCCATTAACGCAAGCTCATCTGGATTCAAAATTGGGTCGCTCTATTTTTAGCGTTAGTAGTATTATCTTAGTACAGTACAATACAGTACAGTACAGTACAGTACAGTACAGTCGACTATATTACACACGACCAGTCGACTATATTAAACACAAACCATACCAGAGTATGGAGAAAATGACATCTCGTCCCAATATTAGAGAATTAGAGGGCTATGGGTGTTGGTGGAGCGAAGGTTACATAGCAAAGGAAGAATACGGGCACGTTGCTTCTCACTATGCGTTCCCTGTTGCCATGTTCATTCTCATACAGTGGGACGAGTACTTTGATAACCCCAAGATGGCCATTGCACTCTCCATTCCTGCCTTTGTTTCGCTAGTCTATCACACCTATCTCACCAAAGAAAGACGCCATCACTTTGTGTGTAACTGCTTCATGATTGCAGACTACACTGCCATTGCCACAGGTGTCACTCTTGGCCTCTTATGGAATATCCCTATTGCCGCACCCACTCTCCCATTCATCTTATCCGCAATGGGGGCCCTCATTTACATTCTCCTGTCAGACTACTGCTTTCACAGTAGAGCAATGCACGCCATATGGCACATTATATCGCTTGTGCCCTTGTTAGTATACGTGGCAGTGGACCTCAAGCCTTCCCAGAGCCACAAGGGACAGGGAGAGGATATTGAAACCGCGGCTTGGATCCTTTTCGGACTCCTCACCTTTATGACTACTGCTACTACTTGGTGGACTTGGAAGTACTGTAATGATAATCCTACTGGCACAGGCAAAGGTACATATAGTAATAATCCGGTTTATTATAAAAGAGTACCAGACCCAGATGAATTAAACTACTGATAAAGGTAAAGTACACATAGTAATATTCCGGTTTATTATGAAAGATTACCAGACTCAGAACTAGACTCAGAACTAGACACAAGTGAATCAATCTACGAATTAAACTACTAACCCAAGTAAGCACTAGGCAGACCCGCCAATGATGCATACGCACTCAAGTCTGTTATCAGCTCTTTGTTCAAACGAGTGCCCAGAAAGCCGCTTGGACGGGACGAGGACACCGTTCTGATGACTTGGGGTGCAGGTGGGGGCGCGGACCTTCGTTTGTTTGACTTTTTGCTTCCAAGCTTTGCAATCTCGACTCGTAATGATTCAATCGTTTCCTTTGAAGATTGAACTTCCTTTTCCAGAGATTCAACCGTTGTTTCAAGTATTGACTTTGATTTAGTACACCCATCCAATTGCTTTTGAGTGACTTCGAATTGTTTGTTCTTGCTTGTGAGGTCATCATTTGCGGTCTGGAGTAACCGCATTGATGCCCACTGCAGTTTCTCATTTCCTTCCGAAGCTACAATTTCATTCTTTAGAGATTTAACCTCAGATGTAAGTGCTAACTGTGATGCAGTTAGCTCGCTATTTTTGTCAGTACACTCTTTCAATTGCTTGTTCGTGCTCGTGAGCTCGTCTTGCTTCGTCAACCGGCTTTCGGCACACTCATCCAATTTTTGAGTTGCATCGTCTATCTTTGCTTGGAACCCGGCTTGTTCCCCTCGAAGAGTTTTCACTCGTTCCTTACACTGGATCAGTCCCTTTTCTGAATTTTCCAAGAGTGACCTCGAGTTTATTGCGTTTTCATTTGACAGCTCGACTTGTCTTTGCAGTTCTCCGGCCTTGACTTCAAACTCCGCTTTGAGATTATCAACACCCACTCGACACTCGCCCTTGCTTGTGTTTCTCAATTTTTTATTTTGTTTTTCCAAATTACCATTTTCTTTTTTTATTTTCACGATTTCGGTTTGGAGGAAACCGTTTGTCGTGTTAATTGCACTGTTGTCCAGTTTGAATTGATTATTTTCAGATTGTAGTGACTCGTTAAAAGTTTCACTTCGTTTATATTTAAATTGTAGTGATTTGTTCGACTTTTTAAGACTGTCTATCTCCTCTTTATCATCTTTGGCATTCTCCAGTACAAGATCCAACTTTTGAATCCTTTCCGTTTGGGCTTTAATTTTGGATTCTTGCTCTTGAACCGTTGAAATTAAAGTATCTGCCTCCTCTTCAAAAATTTTGATTCGTGAAATTAACAATTCGTTAAGCCCCAAGAGCTCTTGTGTTTCTTCTCGCAACTTGGCTATTGCCTCATTTCCTTCGTCCAAGTTAATATTCGATTCGGCCTCTTTACTTTCCAATTCCGCTATCTGCGCTTTTAATTGGTTTATCTTCGTATCGTTTGCCTTTATAGTAGCATTCACTTCTTCAATGGCATCCTCCTTTTCTGTTAACTGTTTTCTCACCGACTCCAACTCTTCCCTTTCCTTGACAAATTGACTCTTTAACCTATCAATTTCGTTAGTCAAAGATTGGTTCTGACTCTCGCACTCTTTATTTTGTGCTTCAACACGTTCTGCATGCTCTCTCATTTGAGACAAACGTTCTGTTAGGGACTTAAGTTTTTCGACATTTTGACCATTTAGCTTTAAGACTTTTTCAGCACGGGCGTTTGTCTTTTGCAATTTGTCCAATTTTTGTTTGAAGCCTTGTGCGCACGCTTCAAGGCTTTTATCACCGCATCCAAGTTTGCCCTTTAATGTATTGATTTCGTGGTTTTTTTCTCGGATTTCGCTGTCTTGCCTTCCTAAGAGGTCTAACGTACCGCGGCGATTATTTTTTTTGAATAAAGAGACCTTCAAATTGCATTTTTCAAGTTCGTTCGTTCCTTTTTTCAGTTTTTCTCGATATTTACTGACTCTGTTTTCGCAGTCTTCCAACTCGGCCTTTGGTACGAGCTTGTCACCGAATCTGCCATAGATCACCTTATCATCAGAGCCCTCCTTATTATCAATCTCAGTATGTGTACTTACGTCGAGGGAATACTTTCCGGCATATTTACCCATATCAAATTTGTCATCCTCAGCCTCAGACGACTCAGCCTCAGACTCAGACTCAGACTCAGACTCAGGCTCTGGCTCATCCTCAGCTTCGGGCTCAGTTTCTGACACTCTTTCGTTTGCACCACCACTTTCTCCGCTATCACTTTCTTCACTACCACTTTCTTCAGTATAACTTAGTACAGGAGGCACAAGGTCTTTAATTACAAATTTTTCAAACGAACTTTTGTATTTTTCGATTGCCTTTTTTTTGAAATTATCAACTCTCTCTTTGAAACTAACATCATCATAAGGATCATTATCATCGTAAACTGGTGCGTCATAAAATTCCACTTCGAACAGTATATCTTCATAACCTTCCCAATCCCTATGTAAAACTTTTGATTCTAACGACATTACCTCCAGTGAACTATATTTATCAGGGATCGTTTCGAAGCTAAAACTCTTCCACTCATCACTAACAAACTCCCTTTCTTCAACCCACCAGGTACGATCCATTGAATTTAATCGAACATTTGTCGGACCCACGGGCACAACATAGATCTTGTTCGTTCTATTTTGTTGTATGTCTGCAGAATCAATTTTCCCAATGACAAAAAGAATTTTAGGCCTTTTTGCGTGCTTTTGAAGCTTGTTATTCTCAGACACCAACATTAGGGCAATGTCTCCTTTTTTAAGTTTGTTGTTGTGATCAAAAACACGATTGGTTTTTGTTTTTTCAAACGCTTTGATCTCAAGTGTTTCTGGCTCTGGTTCAGCCTCAGACAATGGCTCAGCCTTTGGCTCAGGCCCTGACTCTGGCTCAGACTCAGGCTCAGCCTCAGACTGTGATTCGGGTTTCGGCTCAAATATAGGTTTAGACACTGGCTCTGGCTCTGGCTCAGACACTGGCTCTGACTCAATTGTGATATTTGAAAATTCTTTGCGTAATTCCGTTTCAACCTCTTTGACTGTTTGCCCTGTAATTAATTGAGGCCCATAGTATTTCGCCCACACAACTGCGTACTCAAATCCACTTATTGTAAATTTATTACCAGAGGGCTTGAAGGAACCATCATTATTAATCGTTAAGTCGATTTTTCCTGACTCTGACTGTACATAGCCAAATCGAAGTTTTTCACTACCACCATCAACAGATTCAAATTTTTCAAATTTAACAGGAACAATGATGGCTTTAGGTTCAGGCTGATTTTCTCCAGTTTTTAATCCCACTAGAATTGCACCCCCCTCCATTTCCATTTGTTTTGCCGATCTTGGAAATCCGAGGGACTTTACCGCTTTATCGAACGGAAACGGCTTGGTCTCGGTGTCTGACCCAAGCCGGGTCAAGTCAATCATGTTCACTATGCTATGGCGCTCTGATTTAAAGTTGATTATATCAATTTGACTTGGTGCCTTTTTTAAATGTTTTAGATAAAAAATTACACTGCTGCCCATGTCAGTTTCATCTAGTCGCAACCAACCATAATCATTAATTGGAACAGTCATGGAATGAGACTGAGATATTTCAAATTTTGGTGGCAGCTTATCATCATACAAGAGGGTCACAGTTATTGTCGCTTTATCTTTGTCGAGACCGAGATCATAATCATTTATTTTACCTGCAACCACATATGCATCAATGATTCCTTCTTCTCTTTTTTTCCATTCCTCCCTTGTTGTAATAAACACCAGTACAAATTGCCCTTTTATCTCTTTATAATCTTCCTCTGTTTCTTGCTTTCCCAACACTCCCCGATAAAAAATAAATCGTTTCCATAATTCGTAATCGATATTTGGTAAGTTTGTCTTGGAATCACGGGTGGGCAATTCGACCCCTTTATTTAAAAAGGTGACTATGGTCTTCGTAGAGCGTTTTCGGATTTCTTCTACGAAGTCATCAGTGATCTTTTTTAACCCGCGCGTATCACCTCTCTCGTAAAAGGCTACGTTATCTAAAGTGTCATCGATTTTATCGCTGTTGATATGATAGTTGCCCTCTCCGCCTGACGTTATAACGATACCGTCCATATAAACCCCTAGATCACCCCCTCCTTGATAGTAATCATCTTCTTCCGTTGAATTAAAGGGTAATATTTTGAGCGTAACGCTACTTCCTTTAACCTCTTTTTCTGCAATTTCGCCGATGATAAGCAAAGACTTAGCCCTAGACCTTTCTAGACTTATATTTAATAAGGCGTAATCACCAATATTGTAATCCATGATGGTAACGAATAAATGTAAGTATCACAAATTAACCTGATGCACCTCCCCTCCAGCCTTTATCATTCTCATGCAAGGGTCGTATATACCCAGTGTCCCCCAAGCAAAGATGCCGTCTCTTGTGTGTTGTGAGACGAAGGGTTGTATTTCTGAGCCCTTTTCGAGTCTTCTTGCCTTTGAGATGTAGTTTGAGTCCACGATAATCTTGGTTGGGTTAGATTCCAAATTCGGGAAATAATTGAGGAAATAGGGTTGGTGTTGGATTTCAGATTTGGGAAATAATTGAGGAAATGGAGTTGGAGCGGAGATGAGAATTTCTAAAAGGTAGTAATGTATATGGTAATGGGTGCTTACCACATCACCCAGAGCTGTAAGGACTGACACCTTTTTGTTCTTTGCATTGACTTTAACGGCCACAACACTGGCAATGTCGCTTGATTTCCAAGCCCTGTCGTTGTTGTGGTACCATTTCACGGTTTCTGTAGTACACAGTCCAATGAGGTCCTGTGCGATATCCAATTGCCATATTCTTTCCTGTTGTGCTAGGTCCAATCCCGGAACTGGGATGCGTGTGGGTGGTTTATTTTGGGCGACGTCAAACATAAGGATGGTATCACCATCTGCAATGGCCACGTAGTTGGAGTCTGTGCCAATGGTTGTTTCAATCTTGTCGGATTCGTGGAGTGTGGACATGGTGGGCACGTCTGAGAAGGTTTGGATGAAGACGAGTCCGTAATCCTCTATGAGAATGGCAATACCAAAGCCTCTTCCAATGACCGCTACTGCTGTGGCCACCGCTTTGGCTTCGGGAACCGCCCCATCTAGGATAAGGGTGTGTGGACTTGCAGATATCCAGAATTCGAGTCTAGTGGTGCCGTCTGTGAAGAGGAACTGGCCGTCTTGGTGTCTTTGGAGGCAAATAAAGTCGTTGTTGGCTCCACACCTGGTCATACCATAAGCGCCCAAGTCGTAACCTCCATTGATTGGTTTCCATTCCTCATCTGCTGGGTTGAGATTCGTGTACTCTGGATGATAAGAGGAGTTAGAAAATGGTCCAATCGTAACATAACAAAGATGAAAGAAAGCCAAGCCAACCTAGACTGTGTGGTGGTTCTCGTTTGCGAGCCCAAGCCCTCTCTCCCGAGGATGCGATACACAAGGGCACTCTGTTGATCTCTCCGTATGTAAGTACTTTGAGGGTCAGGTCGTGGATGTGTTCCTCCCGCCTTTTCTTCTCGTCGAACCCATGGCCGTCCATGGATTCGTCTTCGTCTTCGGATGACGAACAGGCTCCTCTCTTTTTGCTGAGGTCTCTCTCGTCACACTTCATATCAAGTTCCGCTACTTTGCTGGTTGAAATGATGTTGTTATCGTCTTCCGCTTCCATATTGGAGGAGTGGGTGTTCTTTAATGAATAATCCCGGCTGATTTATAGAAATAGCAATAATTACGGCCAGTATCAGGACAAGCTACTTTTCCGCTTGATTGTAAAATGTCGTGAGTCTGTGTAGTGACTCTGGTGTGATCGACTGGGAGCCTCCAAGTGCGAGAAGGCCTCTGCCTTTTTGTGGAGATCCACGCACTTGACACCATTTGCCCAAGCCTCGATGTCGGGTCCGTCTGCTCTTGGCCCCTCTTCGAATGGGATGGCACCCTGTAGTCCGGTCGAGGAAGCAATAAGGCTGGCCACCTTCCACATGTCACATTCCGCCCTTACAAAGTCGCCGTGTTCCATATCAGGTCAAGTGAACATCGAAGTCGTCCTCCTGGTATTCCACGATGGCCCTCTGGTAGTAACTGAGCTCCTTCTTCCTCTTCTTTCGGTTGCAGTACTCTGCAATGAGCACAAGAACGAACACAAAGGTGGCGGTAAGGACGAATGCAAGCGTAGACCCCAGTGATGCCATAGACGTTATTTCATTTAATGACGAAAAAGTATATATAAATGATCTTCAGACCGGATAGAGAGGGTTGAAGAAGTGTATTAGTCGTCTTCCCAGGTTGTTCATTGACCCCTTTCCCAGAGAGTGCAGAATTGCTCTTAGTTCCTCTTTATTGGTGCGAACGGGCGCATGTGACAGAGAGTCGTGGTGCCACCATACGCCATAGCATAGTCTGTAGCACACGTAGTGGCTGTCTGGATTAACGATGAGGCAGTGTCCGTTGATGTCGGTTGTCGAGTCTATCAACTCGAGTGCCCGCTTGACATCCTTTACAATCTCTGGCATGTAGCCATAGTGCTTCAGTATGTCTTCTACGACCGTGACATCAAGGTCACCCACGGCACTGACCAGTGTCCTCTCTGATGGATTGAGGGCCTTTTTGAGGCTATCGGACAGTTGTGAGTTTACCCGACCGGCCGCCTCCCGAGCATCCTGTCTTGTAAACTCTTCTGACTGGACAGAATTGTTGAGTGCGTGAATCCCACACCAGAACCCCGGGCTCTGAATTTCATGAAAAGGCATCATTTGTCTGATTTATTATGGTGTGTAACTCAGGTAATAGAATGCATGTGTTGTAGAGGGTTGACGTTTCTTAGATTCGGATATATATAAAACCGACCATGATTAGTGTAATATATTGCATTGCGTGGGTATGACGTCGTACGAATCGCTATTTGCGGCCACTCAAGATGCGGGTCAGGACATCATTGATGAATTTGGAGATGAGACCGAGCCGTCCTCGAAGAGAGCAAGGAGTTCTTACACCCTGATTGTAGGCCCCAAGGTGAGTCCTTTATCCCTTTTCTACCAAGCCGAAACACAAATCTGACCTCTTCCTTGCTATAAGTTCCGGGACGCAGACCTCACTCCGTACAGAGGCACCAATCTAAACGTGATCAAAGCCGAAAAGAATAAGGAGCAAAGCCTATACGATTACATTATCGACGATGTTGATACGGGTGCGGTCAAGGCCTACCATAATCTGGATATTATGCTCAAAGAGTACCTTCACCCCAAGTCTCCCAGAGTCATATCCATGCTACTCAAGCACATGGCCCCGAATGGCGATCTCAAGCTTCATCTCGAGGACATACCAGTGCCCCTGTATCTGTGCCTGACGGAGAGTCAGATGGGTGATATCATAAATCAGCTTGGTCTCCCAGAGGGCTTGGATGATCTGTCGTTGGTAGTGATGAACAAGGCTAGGACTCATGCAACCGGAAACCGCGATGCCCATGAATCCGACAAGTACTTGGAGCAGTTCATCAATCACATTGCAGGCCTCATGTCCAGATTTAGGCCCAAGGTTGACTCCACATGGGACACAGAGTCTCACTTCTTTCAGCCGATTGAGTTCAAGGTGAGGGTTGGCCCAAGAAACTCGGTGGTTGTAGATGCAATAAGGAACATCCAAAGGGGAAACCCGGAGACCAGCGCTCAGTATGATAGCGATATTGATAAGTACACGTATCAGGATCTCACGAGCAAGCTCCCTACGTCCGACAGAGACAAGAGATTGGATGACATTGGGGAGGATGGCATAACACATGCGGCCACGATGGAGCACCCCATGAGACTTACAAGGTGTGTATTGAAACACCGGCACGTCCTTTCATTGATATCCTCTCACCCCATCCTTCTTGTTAAATCCAGTCACACTGTTATGAGTCCAAGAATGAGAGCAGCCATAGATCAATCGGCTACTTATATTAATACTACTTTTGACTCCAAGTAAGTCAGTCAGTATAGGTAAGTACTTACGCACGTGTACTAACACACCGTAACGTACCATTGCATTAGGGACGACATCCTCCCGTACTTAAAGAACACCAGGATCAGAACCCACTTGGCCACCTTGGTCACACACGAGCTTCTTATTACGGAAGGATCGCTGAGAACGTATAGGGACCCTACGGCAACCGACGAGAGCACTAAAAAGAGGATATTCGCGGCTTCGTCCATACTGAGGCTTATGAATTAAAGTAATATGGCATACACACAGTCTTATTATGAAATTATCGATTTTTCAGATGGCCACATCACACACAGTGCAAAGCCAAACAGATGGCTCATCACGGGTGAACCCAGACCCGGCAAGGTGAGCCTAATGAATACGGAAGATCATACATGTATATCGTCTTTATCGGCTTGGAAAATTGTTAGAGCGCAGTAATTTACGTCTTTAATAAACCTTAAGCTTCCCGTGCTTGATGCCCATCCAATCCATGATTTGAATGACTAGAAATCGTTGCTCGGGGACAACGGCCCGAAAGAAGTTTCGCGCTACTCTTTCACACGCATCCCCGGCTGCCACAAACGCAAACACCCACAGGCTCAGGCTCAGTAAAATGAGCGATATTCCGATAAGCGTTGTCCAAAAGGCCATGATGCCTATGGAATCGTGTCTCATGCAATCACCGTTGGGGAAGGTGGGGTTGTTGTAGTAGCTGAAATGGGTGTAAGATGTCGTATCTGGCGCAATCGAGATGAATGAAAACTGCTTACCTTTCGGGGTGTCCGAACTTGGCCCACTCTTCACATGTAAAGTGCTTCCCATCGACTTGTTCGTGCCATATTTCTCTATTAAAGGCAACGCAATTGAGTACAGGTCTCTGCACGATTATTGATATGGACTTACCGTCCTTCTCCGTAACAACACCAAGCCCTGTGCATTGGCTGCAATACAGTAACACCCAGAAGCACACATGCCGTCCCGAACACATTGCAGAACACTCTTATTATCCCTCTGGTGTCCTGATGAGAGAGGAAGTCGTGACAACTGAGGGCCAGTCCAAAGATGGGGTCTAATAGGCTGGATTTGGAGTCAGGTTCTCTGGTATGAACATGAGTGATAAAAAGAGACTCAAGACTCACAGAAGCCTAAAGAGAGCCGGGTGTGCCCACTGAGGATGCCTGTGCATGTGTTTGCTCCATTCCTCATAAGGCTCGAGCTCGTATCCCGGAAAGGCCATGGCAAGAAGTCTTCTGGTCATCCCCATTCTGGACATGACTTCTGCGAGATGGATAGTGACATCTGCATCCTCGCCTTTGATCGTTGGAAGCACCTTTGTCCCTGTGGCCGTCCCCCCTTCCTTCAAGTCTTCGAGCCGTTCCTTCATCTCGGCCTGGATGTGCCCGACACGATTGATGATATCCCAGTCTATCGTCATGAGATTGCAGAGCTAATCTCGGGTGTCGGGGATGATTCAGGAAAAAAATGCGGGATCGATTTTGAGGGAATGAAGGTTAGATTCCGGATTCGGAAAATAATCGAGGAAATGGGGTGGGTGTTAGATTTCGGATTTTTGAAATAAGTGAGGATCCAGGATTGAGGATTGGGGATTCAGGATTGAGGATTCGGGATTTGGGAAATGATTGAGAGAACCATACAACTATCAAGGCTAACCTGAAGGCACGAAGATACAGTGAATAACACGGTAGCCGCTATAAGGCACTTCTTATGATCCCCACTCAGGGATTCAGGATCACACACCTCAAAGCCCCGATCACTCCTAAGGTCACCCTCATCACACTTGCCTCCTACGTGTCCCTCTTCAAGGTAGTCCAATCCATAACAGCAGGCCTCACGATAGGCAGGCTGGAGTATGGCTCTGCCAGTAAGCCAGAGGGCCAGGCTCGAGAAGTTGAGCGCCCACCTCAGCAACCCAAACCAGATGTAACCTCTCATCAGGCTCACAATCGGGATGAGGAACCCGTAGATCGGATTGAGCTCCATGAAAAGGCAAAGGCGCGGGGATGCCCACATGGGATGCATTATCTTTCTGTATTTTGATCAACATATGAGAACACCATTAATACAAATTTACAATACAAAATACTAACTTGTCTACTGGAAACTCTGAAAGACACGAGAACATGAGCACCATCATCAGAAAGAGGGTCAGACACGTCACAATGGCTATACACGAGGCTATGGTGTGCCAGGCAGTCTCTGGCGCAAACACCTCAAAGGCCTCATAGGTCAAGTAGGCCACAAGCGGGGCCATAGTGAGGAGCACCATCAGTGTTCCAAGACCGGCTGTAAGGAAACGGACAAAGGTGAAGACGCCTCTTGTATGGGCTCCTCTGGAAAAGGGCTCGACGAGTTCGAAGGTGGGTACGAAGGGGGTGGGTCCGGAAGATCCTCCTCTTGAATCGGAGTTATTGGATATGATGTGGATTGCGGCTTTTCGGGAATAGGGAGACCTAATATTCTGGCCAACTCGGCTTCGGGATCTACTCCCTCCGCTAGCTTCTCCTCTCCCGCCCATGACTCCTTTAACACATCATCAATGTCTTGGAATACAGCGTGACTGGCATCTAGTGCTTCCTGAAGGTCACTCACGTCGTCCAAATTGGGAGCACCAGTCTCTTCGCTCTGGTTTAAATGATCCCTTACAGTTGTCAATACGGCGTGAGTCTCCTTTATAGTCGTCACTTGCTCGAAATGGGTCTTCAATAAGGCCAGCTTGGTGATTTGAGCCTGAAGTTGACGAATCACAGGGAGTAATCTTATCAAATCATTGCGATTGCCTCTCGCCTCTATCACCTTCTCATCTCGCCTCGATACAAGAAAACGCTCACGAAGCTCACAGATACGATGCATACGATGGGCCTCTGCAACCGGATCGGGCGTTTCGGGCTCAGGACACACAATGTTTCCCATTTGGAAATTTGATTATTCACAGAGTACAGACTTTAAGGGAATTTTACTCTTACAATTTATAATAGCACTCTCTAAATACGGACCAGGCTTAGCATACTCGTAACTTCAGACAACGGTGTCTTTGCTACCGACTTGCCAATGTAGGAATGGATCATCTCATCATTATCTGTTTCATCATCAGATTCAATCTCATTAAATTTATTATCATCTACATCAAACCCAATCTTAGCATTGCAGGTATCGCGACCATCCTCATCACATTCGCACTCAGATCCACTCTCTTCGCCTCCACCACACTCATGACAACCAATGGGTGCAGGTGCATTGAACATCTTCGACTTGACTCGGGCTGCCAGAGCGGCTATTTTGGCAGTCATCTTATCACGAGAGCGTTTATTTCCTAGTTTTCTTAAGTTCGTCTCACTTCTATCAAAAAGACGATTAAATTGCTCAAGTGGATTTGGATTCTGATTTGGACTTGTTTTCTGCCTCTTTCCACCCGTCTGACCTCTTTCAAAAAGACGCGTAAAGTCCTCACGTGCCAAACTATTACTACCTGTTCCCTGCCCCTTCTGTTGAGTTCCATAAAAGTCTCTAACAAACGCAGGGGTTATGCGTACAAGGTCGGCTTCTGTGTGTCGTTGCTCAAAGTATTTTATAAATGCTGGATCAACCGCTAATGTTTCGTAATCGTTCTTATTCTCCCAATTATGTTCATCTTCGAGAAATAGCTCGAAAGGGGATGTCTGCAAGTAGCCCTCATCGTCCCCTGTTATATCGTCGCCTTCTGTATGTGCCTTTTCACTCTTTTTTGTTAGATTATCAATCTCCGCCTTGAATCTCGTTGTCCACTCGGGATTCAAGGTAAAGTCTTCATCATCATTTAACTGGAGCAAGTATTTTCCCTTCAGCAACCCTGGGCCCCATGCGTTCTTGTATCCTGAACCATCAGTTCCGTTGTATTTGTCATAATTTTGATTGACCGCCTTGGCTACCAACTGAACTTTAGTGTCTTCAGCATTTTTAAACAAACCGGAAACATACTCTGGAATTTGATAAAGCTCCTTAATAGCAGCAAGCGTTGTTTCAATGTATAGTTGTGGATCAGGCGAGTATTGAAACCATTTATAAATCCCTTCTTCTTGCTTTTCGGAATTTGATACTATCTCTAAAACCTGGGCGTCGTTAAGAATACTGAATTTTTTGCTCTCCCCTTCGGATAATTTGGCACTTCTATAATCTCGGACATCTGGAAGATCCCAATCAATCGACGTGTTACTTTTATCGCCGTTCGCCAAAGCCAGAATGGCTTTCGTAAATTGTTCTAGGCTCACGAACCCAATGGTTCCAATAGCTCGGTGTAAGATTTTATAGTCGCCGTCTGTGGGCCAATAGTCACGCAAGGGTGTTTCCTGGTCTATTTTCCTTTCCAAGCCATTAACTCTGTCTTCACCGAAGACACTAACTTTTTGAGCTCTGTCCCCGATTGCATCTCTTTTTAGTTGATCTTCTACCTTTGTCCTAATGGTGTTGTCGATTTCCTTTGCATGTTTTCTAAACGTAGTTATGAACAAGCGCATGAGATTAGCGGGCAACAGCGGTCTGTCGTCTTGGACCTCTGTGAGAGTGCCGCTAAAAAAATTACTGGCAATAACTTGTAATTCCGAAGTCCACCCGCTATTCCCTATTGCTTCATGTTCATTCCCACTTGAAACCCCCTGGTCCGCTTCTTCGCTGAAAAGCGCAAGTATTTCAAATGCACTCTCGACCGTGCTTTCAAATATTGGGTATGGTCGCCGCCTTATTTCATTTTCAGATGGAAATATAAATGTGTTTTCAAATTTTTTAAAGTTTTCCTTTTTGTACGCCCATTCGACCAGTTCGGGCCTGTTAAGCATAGGAAGACTCTTGCTCATATATATTTTAGCGTCTTCACGGACTTTTTCGTCTTCACTATTGAGAAGACCTTCAAATTCATCTTTTCTTTTTTGTAAGTGATCATCATACTCACTTGGGCTGTTGAAGCCATGGATAGCAAAGGACGCATTCCAAATAGGCAGAGCCTCAAGCACGCCCCCATCTTTACCCTCAAGCTCAAATTTATCAGGTTTAGTCCTATCGTAAGTGTGATATGCACTGTACACCCCTCCACCAGGATCCGGATCACCGTAGCGAATGTATTCGTCATCATCAACCAAGTGTGCTACGAGTACACCGTACAAGTTTTCGAATCCCGTCATTTTGTAAAGTAACTTCTCAAAAGCATGATAGAAATAAACCTGGGTCCCTTGTTTAAATACAAATTTCCCTTCTTCGTTTTTGATATATTGACTTCTCTCTAAAAATCCTTCTTCGGACTCCGGATAAAGGTGATATCTCAACCCATCATATATTCCTGCCAAACTTTCCAAGAATTCCATGACATAGCCGTCTTTTGTGGTCTCCTCTCGCAACCATTTGTTATAATCTGGCAACCATTTTTTACCCTTCGGACCTGTGTAGTTACGCTTGTATGATTTATATTTGATCTTAAAATCTTCTGCTAAGGTGGTTCCTTCGACGACACCCTCAATGGTATCCATGTACGCACACACAAATCGCTTCGCTGCTTCAAATTCATCAGACGCAACACCGCCGTCATTCCCAAGCTCCTTGATGTAATACCGTAAATTATTAGGCAACACTCCAGCGGTTTGCTTTCGTGAGTCATCCCGCAATTCCTCTAAGTCTTGAACATCTACAATCGTTGAATCCCACTCACCATCCTCGCGATCACTACTCCATTCAAAAAGACTGGGAATATCATCACTTGTTATTTGTTTTAACTCTAAAAGTATAGTCACATACGAGGCTGCGCGGGTTTTGCCAAGTGATCCCAGCCTATCAGAAAGAGTGCCAGATTTATTTACAGACTTATTCAGTGCTGTTATTAGCCCATAGAGCTCAGATTTTTCATCCACATCCTTCAGGTCAAAGGAGGTGTTGTCATCTTCATCGGTAATTCTCAGGTTACCGTTCTCGTCGTCCTCGTCCTCTATGTCGAGGTCTGTTGTATCAGTTTCGAGTTTGAGTAATTCTTTCATCCAAATTTCTACTTTGCTAACAGTAGTAGTATTATCTGAACCGCAAATATCAATAACGAAGTCGTCGTCCTCATCATCATCACTATTCACATCATCACCAATACCATTGATTAAAGCAAGAACACTTTTGTTGAATAGTGCCAATCTGCCGTTGGGTAGTCTATCATCCGATTCCGAATCAGACGATTCTTCAGAGTCCTCCGAGCCAGACGACAATACTGTCACTTTGGCTTTGGCATCGTCGGACAAATTGATTCTAGTATCCGTCTCTGGATCATTGGACGAGTCGTCCGAATCAGCATCATCATCCGAGGAGGACCAATCGATATCATCTATAGTATTCGTCTCTGGACCATTGAACGACTCCTCCGTTTCTGCATCACTCTCACTATCCGAGTCAGATTCATCCCCACCTATCCTATCTTCCCATTCTCTATATAAGTTTTTTCCAAACACTGAAGCGCGCGCTCTGGAGAATATCGGATCCTCTAAAACTTTAAGATTCGAAAGAACATCTCCACAGTCAATTCTCATATTCTGGGTATACTCGTCGACTTTGACGTCAAAAAGCACATCGACAATACTATTTAACAGTTCATGCCGGTCTTGTATACTTAAATATGACAGAGGGCGATATAAGTCCGCTACTTTATACGTAACACCATTGTCATCGCTAACAAATAGGTCTCCGAGGGTTTTGTTTAGCTTTATATCAAACTCTATAGATAGATCGTCTTCATCCTCTATACTCTGTTCTTCCACATATTTTTTTTTCAATGCTTCTTTCGTGCGGCTTTGTATACCGCCGAATTGGGGTTGGCTGTTTACAAAAGCCTCGATAATATTCTTCTCGACGCCATCCTCTAGATCAATCTGTATTAACGATTGTTTATCATTTCCCTCCCACTTCAACTCGTATTCGTCCAAAATGTGCTTGATCCTATCAAGTTTGTCTGAATCTCCCATATCCGCATCCGTATCATTCGCATTCCCAATAAGCACCCAGCCGTCTTTCCCGAGGGTGAGTATGGGAGCCATGATGTGAGCAGATATCGGTTATGTAAGAGTGCATGCTGTGTGTATATACTCTTGTGTCCATCAGAAACAAAGGCGATGAAGCTAAAGGGGCATGATCCGTATATGAAATGGACACCAAAGTGTATGCCAACCAAGGCAGGAGTCTCGAAGAAGAAGTGGTATGTTACCCAGTCTAAACTTTTAATGTGCATTAATCAATACCCGTAACCCTTCCCACAGCTCTCACTCCCGTAGGTATCGATCCCAGAGCCGCTATTCCCGACGCTCATCCCGATGGTGAGATCGATGAGCTCTGCGATTGTGTTAGAGCCCGACTTGGGTTTCTGGTGGTGTCTGGCCAGACCCAATGCGTGTCTCTGGAGACCCGAGTTGATGGTGGCCCAGTCTTCCCCATTGGCTTCCCTTAGTAGTCTTTAGTCCAAAGCAATCAATATGAGTGTAGGTGTAAGAGTACAATACAATACGACACAATGACTTACCTTAGTTCTTTGCGCATCGACTTTGATATGCTCCTTATATCATTGACGTTTGTTGCAATGGGCTTGCCTCTCTTTAAGAGCATGACAGTGGGGAATCCCGGAGCTGCTTCAATCAGGGCATCCGATCCTCTTGGGTTTATCCCGTCCTCTGATTGGCTTACGGATGTAAAGAAGGGCCCCTTGAGGTGGCCCCATGGTTCCTTTAGAGTCTTACAGTGTGGACACCATTTTGCCATGACGGCAACAGCCTGGATTTTAGACATTGTAGGGGCTCCAATGGGAACGCGAGCACGGGGTTTAGACTTTGTAGAGGCTCCAATGGGAACGCGAGCACGGGGTTTAGGCTTTGTAGAGGCCGCACGGGGTTTAGACTTTGTAGAGGCCCCAATGGGAACGCGAGGCGACCTTGCCGATGATTTGTGCACTTTGAGCCATTTTGCAACCCCCGAACGACTCATGATGGAGAGAGTAGTCCTTTATAATGAGGGGAGTGTAGTGTATATACCTACGAAACCCGCGGATAGGATTTGCTGTGTGTATATTGTCCGGGCCTGGGCGCCCGTTAGGGTCTAGTATGCGAGTGGCTGGCATTGCACTGGCCTTTGTAGGGGTGAGCCTTCAATCGTTGGGGTTGGTGCTTCAAAAGAAGGCCCAGAATGAGGAATCCTGTAACACCACTGTTTCTAATGCGTTTGCGTTTAATGCTCCAGACGAGGATGAGGATGAGAATGAAGACGATGAGGATGACACGGAGAGCCTTGACTTGCCAGAAGTCGAGACTGATATAGAATATTTAAAGAGCAAGACATGGAGGATAGGCTTTGCCATTTTTTTAGTGGGCTCGGTGCTGTGCTTTGTGGCCCTGGGATGGATAGGCCCCTCTATGCTGGTAATCGTATCGAGCTTCGCCCTTGTTATGAACCTTATCCTTTCGCCTATCATGTAAGCCATGTGCCGACTATCATAAGCCTGTGTTCCATCCTCTAATACCGACCTCGTTTCATCAACTGCACGAATGAAAGCCTGAAAGAGTGCAGGGAGAGGAGAGACATCTGGGCCGTATGCCTTATTGTGATTGGCATATCCCTGGCAATCACGGCATCCGAGCTTAACGAGGACCAACCCGATCTCGGTGGGGATGAACTGGCCCGCCAAATTAGCACACCAGAGGCTGGTGCTGTATGGGGAGCAGAGTGTGGCCTGTTGTTGGCACTGACATACGTCTGTCGTCTTCCCAAAGGCAAGAAGGAACCCGACCTGTCCATCACAAGATTTGCATTTGTGGCCAGAGCCGCCACATCCGCTACAGTGGGGGTACTGTAAGATTAAGCGCGGATTTACCCTCATACTAAATCTAATCCACCCCCCACAAAGGCTCGCAACACCCACTTCAGTGCTTATACAGAACCCACTGAGCTCACCACCCATACTATGGGCCACGGCAGTCGGGATGGTGTTTCAGGTCGTGCTGGACGTTCACGTTCAGAATAGAAGCCTCAAGTTTAACGATATCATGTTTCACGCACCCGTCTCATTCTGTATATGGCAAATAGGAACACTCGTAGGTCTTATTGTACTACTCGTATATTGTATTGTATGTATGTATGTATGTCTAATACTCTATTGTTTAGCTATGCTCGGCTTTCATGTACGACTCAACAAAGGGCTTCCAAACACTCCAATGGGCCATGGGCGGTTCGGGTGTGGGCATCACCCTCATCGGAATATCTATAAGCGCCACCAGACCCTTTCCGGGCTCCATGTACTATAAAGTCATATCCAACCTCTAATCGCTCGTTCTTAGTTAGAAATCGTTAGGAATTTAAACTTTTCAATGTCGAAACCGGTGGTGATGGGCATTGTATTTTCGTCGTCTTGACTCGATATTGACATATCTTCTTGTGTCAAGTCACTATAATTCTTAATCCTTTTGCGAGCAGGAGAAAGTTGAGGTTGAGTGTTCGTGCCTTGGCTTAGTTCGTCTTGTTTGTTTGTAGCAGCAAATTTTTTTTTAAGCGTGCCTTTAGGCGGAGGACATGGCTTATTTATTGCACTCAGAATACTCGTTTTAATTCTAGCCATGTTCCTTTGTCTGTGTGTGTTAGTGCCCCATTTATTGTCGTAATGCTGCAAATTTTGGGCCAGATATTTTTTCTTAAGCTCTGCTCTGATCATGTTTTTTATAAATAAATCAAAGGTCTCTCCTATATTTATGAGTTCAACAAACTTATCGGGTTTTATGATGTAGTATGTCATGTAGCCCTCCACAAGTTGATCAAGGATATCCTTATCTGCCTTGGTCATTTCCATCTTGATCCTGTACTTTGCCCTAATCAAAAGAGGGCGTATATATACTCATTCATCGTGCTTTGACTATATAATTACTTTTTCCGGCCCAGGATAGGAATAAACAGCGATTACGACGATTACGACATTATGAGTGATGAATATGAGACAATGCAGAGTCCCGGGCGTGTTGCCTTTGGCCCGGCCAATGTACGAGTGGTGAAGAAGAAGAGTGCACTGAGCAAGCCTTCGTTGGGCATTAAGAAGTCAGTGTCTCGAGTCAAGTCCAAAGACCCGAGGCCATCCAAGAGTGGCAAGATTGTGAAAGCCAAGGTGGGTTGTACTGTTTTGGGTGTGCATGTACATAGATTTTAGTTGAGTAGACTAACGCCCATTTGTAATATTAAACACATACCTTAGGTGGTCAAGAAGGCACTGAAGGAGCCCATTCCTGTGGCCAAGAAAGTGAAGAAGGCAGTTGCGAAGAAGGCCAAGGCAAAGGCGGCTAGAAAGCAATCGGAAACGACGGTTGTTGAGAGCTCTCCTCCTCAGATTATCGATGCGGCCACGTATGCGGGGATCAAGCGTGTTGCTGGGCGTAACAACATTGCCTGTATCAGCACCGACTGCATTGTGGCAGTGCAGTCCCACATTACGGAGAGATTGCTCGAGTTCCTCCTTCTTGCCCGATCCAATGCGTATTACATGTCGGGGACCAGGACGACCCATTCCAAGGACCTGGCGAGTGCGGCTCGGACTCTAAAAATGGGAGATCTGGTTTGCGTTTGAAGCGTAGCGTACTCTATATAACACCGTAAGCACTAAGTATAAGAAATAGTAAAAGTATCAAATTAAGAATGAGCTGTGTTTGGTGAAATGAGGGTCGGGATCTGATGACAAGTATCAAATTAAGAACTCGAGAAGCACGCCGATAATATTGGTGGGATGACAACGAGCCGTGTCTACATAAGAAGGGATTGGGTGTATCTGGGTGGTCTTCTAGATTTGCTGCTCCTGACGTCCTCCTTGGCTTACGAGCCCAAGTCCCTGTGGACCTATTTCACCAACTGGAATCTGGCAATCCAGTACATCGCTTACGTGTCTGTGCTAGACGACCCCAACAAGAGGTTGGTGTTGCTCGATCTTGGAGCTCTCATAGCATGGACTGTAGCCGTGTCGTACAGCGTGGTGGTCGGGATGTCTGTCACAACCCTCAGAACCTTGCACGAGTTGTATGGTGTGGTCCCCTTTTGGATCGGGAATGCCCTGCTTCATTACATACCTCCCCTGTTGTACTCTGCCTCAATACGGACCGAGTGTGATAAACTGGAGCCTAGGGTCGTCTCTCTTGTTATACTCTTGGTGCTCATAGTACTCTATACCGGTGAGTGGTAGTATCGCCCGACTGATCAATACTAACACTAATATCAATACCGCACCGCAGTATGGCACGACACCCATGATGTCTATCTATCCGATACACTCGGGCGATATGAGGGCATGGGCTACATGCTTCTGGCCGCTGTTGGCCTGACTCCGCTGGTTTTGGACTTTGGGTATATAAATACCTTTTCTCTCATATGGCCAGTAAAGAAACAGAACACTTCACAGCACTATTGATCCACATCATGTCTGAGGCTCAAACAAGTACAGACGATAAGAAGAAGAGGAAGGTGTCGAGAAGGGTGCGACACAAGAGGAGGTTCAACCAGCTCAACAAGTTCCCCAGCAAGACGGTGGGATTCAAACCCTCGACGATTGTGAGAATGTACAAGAAACAGACCAAACGCCTCGAGAATTCAGGCGAGAAGCACTTTAGCATCTATTCTGGCGATCTGGATAAGGTCCCTCGTTTGAGCAAGCGCTCCTCGGAACTGGCCGCATCCTTGTTCGAAAAGGAATGCTCGAGGATCTTCCAAAAGCTTCGCAACTTGGCTGCCCATGCAGGAAGGAAAACCGTCAAACTAGAGGACTTTGACTTGTACTTGAAGGAACACCAGTCGGCTTTGTGATTTAAGTACAGTATTCAATATTAAAATGATTTACCGTTGTATCTTCGACTCTATATATGTTGGGCGGGTTGGGCTATTAAGATCAGGTGCGACTATCAAAGTCTGAAATGGCGTATGTATTGTATTATACATACAGAGGAATAGAGAAATGCGTTATTACAAAAAATGATGCTTGCCTTAGCATACCAACGAGTACAGATCTTGGGAAGGCCATGGAAAAAACAGCCGTAGATAACTGGGCTACTCCAAATTGGGGCGAGCAAATTCAACGAAAGTTAAAGTAAGCTAATTCTCATTACAACGAATGATAAAATTAAGTGCTAACACCATTGTTCTACAATAAAGAGACTTTTTCAAAGAGATCTTTGGCATTTCGTTTGACAACACTAGCGTATACATAAAAAAAGTGCCAAGTGACAAGTTTGAGGTTTACTCTGCTTGCTGGAGATTTACTCAAATGAAGGGGCCCCTTTATGGGTCCATTGTTCAACATAATGCGTTTTTAAAGTTCTTCCCAGAACCAGACTTCCAAATATTACTGAAGGAGATAAAGCTTGATTGTAAAACGAAGGCAACAAAGTGTGAAAAAGTTGTAGAAGCAGTGCATGTGGGAAGACAAATCGATCATGAGCTTCAAAGCTTAAAAGGGGACGCCAGCCCTCCAAAAATTTTGAAATACAAGGAGCCAATTCATTGGCTTGATGGAACCAAAAATTACATACATTCATTGGGTTATCGCGAGAAGTCAGATACTGGTCCTCTTAGTTATGGGGACTACGGCCTTCCTGACCCTGAACATGAGTATACTATTACAACCGAACAAGTCGGTTCATCTCTCTTAAGCACAGCATTCCCTGATAAGAGTTAAGTAGCGAAAGCTGAAATTAAAGCACAAAAAAAATCAAAAAAATCAGCGAAAGCTGAAGTAAAGCAAAAAAAATCAAAAAAAATCTTAAACTTATATCACCTAGTTTGAGATAATAAGAAGGGGCCTGTAAAGGCGCTTACTCCAGAGCACATGTAACATACCAGAAGGAGGGGCCTGTAAAGGCGCTTACTCCAGAGCACACTTAACATACCAGAAGGAGGGGCCCGTGAAAGCGCTTACTCCAGAGCACACTTAACATACCAGAAGGAGGGGCCCGTGAAAGCGCTTACTCCAGAGCACACAGTACATATCATTGGGGACGTTCGATTTAAAATCTCATGATGGAACCCAAACCACCAATATCTTTAACTCATAGAAATATGTATGTATAATATGTATCAGATATAATGATACATACTAGTAAAATTCAGAAAAAAAATGGATGGACCAAAAAAATAGTATATATATAATACTTTTAAACAAAGTACGAGTGTTTGGTACTGAAGATAAATTGTACAGTACAGCCCAAATTTCACGAAATTTGGTGGTATAGTGGTATTTAGCCGGATTTACGGCCAGAATTAAATAAAACTAAGATTAATTTGACCATTGCCATTATTTTGCTTATAAGGAGGTGGAGGTGCCGCCAATTCGTAACCCTCTTGTGTGCATAACTTGTCTACGTATTTGCGTTCGAGAGCCAGTCCCGTCCCTCCCAACTTCGCTCTTCTGTAGAAGACGGCAAACAGGGCCACTACTATGAGGAAGCAAAAGGCCAGTCCGAAGAAGAGGCCCACAATGTCTAATATCTGGGAGTCTGCCCCTTTGCTTTCGGCTTGTATCTTTTGGAATGTTATCTCGTTTGCGCGCTGGATGCCCTGTGCGTAAGTGGTGGGGCTGTGTGTGGGATAGGATGTACTATAGGGAGCACTGAGTGTGTGACGTGTTTGTGGATGCGAAGATGACAGGAGTGACCTTACGGGAATTTAGTGGGTGTCTTGGTGGGTGTCTTGGTGGGCGGTTTGGTGGGTGAAAGTGTTGGGACTTGTTTGGATGGGGCATTTATTATGAGGAGAGACTGTGGGAAAACTGTAATGCATAGCTCTGCTGGTGTGGAGATGGTTGCTTCATTGTAGTATGTTATGTTGTAAGACGGTAACACTCCCTCTATGGCTTTCAAAAGCCCATCGTAGGTCACCACGTTGTCGGGTGTGTTGTCGTACAGGCTACACATGGCACCATTAAACCCTTCAAAATCATACCCAAACTCTTCACAAAGGTTCGGAAAATACACAGGATGGCCAGCCTCGCTCTCACAGGTTGCGGATTTTTCGTACGTCTGGGTAATCATAGGCCGGCGGGCGTTACATCTGGTGTTCGAGCAGCATGGTACTCTGCATCCAGTATTGTTCGTCATGCATTGTACCGGATTGCCTTGGTCACAATTGCACTTGGCCTCTTGTCCGGTTGCATTCGGGGGGACGCAATTGGTACACAACCCACAAGATTTTTCGCAGTTTTTTAACATCCAGGCTACAATCTCTCCACTTACACAATACCCCGCTCTAGCCCAACCGTCACAAACATTAGGGCAACCATCACTATCGTTATCGGAGCACGAGTTCTCGCAGCCCACTCTCGCGAGGGCAGCTATGCTCATGTAATAGATGAGAACCATACCACCCAATCCTCATACCATTGTTAACATGGCCCTCTCAGTGTGTATATACCCTACTGTACCAAGGATGATAAGTGACTATCGGTGCCTGCAGCGGTCATGGCGGCCACTGGGGGCGAGCGCGCGCTGAGAACGCGGACACAAGTCGCACCAAGCCTTGTTGGGAGGCTTTTTCGAATACGAAGAAAGGATCACAGATTTGAGGGGTGTCTTACAAAGATAATCGATGATAACAGGACATCCTTGCTTTTAACTCACGAAGGCACGCAAATATACAAAGTCCCGGCCAATGATTTCTCGGCTAATAAGACGTATCCTCTTCCTCCGTGGATAAGCCTGGCGAGAAGCTGGGATGATCTAGACAGGTTTCTCAGGGAATTTAACGAGCAGAACTACATGGACGAGCCGGGCGAGGTCGAGGATGTGAGGGATTGATTCCGAAACAGACAACCACCGTCACACGATTTGGTACTCACACACCACCCTCTCTTTAGGGCAAGTACTTTGTAGAGGCTATAGAAGACGAAAGAACAAGAGGGGGCGTGATAGAGTATAGAATAAAGTGGAAAGACTCTGAAGTCAGGACGTGGCAGCCGAAGCCGGGTCTCATAGAGGATCTGGGAGAGGATCATGTGAGTATTAGTTTGACGTGACGTGTTGTGTTGTGCTGTGCTGTGCTAGTACACTTAGTCGTTGTTTACTCTATCATAGGTGAATGTGCTGTATGATTATTTTACAATAGGTGAGCAACCTCCGCCCGGGCTCCTGATGAGCACGATAAAGTGGAGATGGAAGGCGGCTTGGATACACCTTGTAACACCAAGTAAGACATGGCATCCTCGGGCCCTCCCTTGCCATTCATCAATGTGTATCTAAAACGTAGATGTGACCCTTAGGGGACTTCCACGGCTTTGGGAATGACTTTGTGAAGATGGACCGCATGGCCGGTGTTCTGGTGGGAGAAGTGCTCGGGTTGCGTAGCAAGGAAGCTATTAAGGAAGCCATGATAAGAGAGCTCGAAGACGGAGATAGCGAAGATAGCGTGCTGGATGACTACTGCAAGGTTTCGGACACAAACTCTGGCTACCCGAAATCACTCTCCGGGAGTCTAAAGTCCTTATTGGATAACGGCAAAGCAGATCTTGGCGGAGTGAGCGTTCGGATGCCGCCCAGTGGGGTTCAGAAGTCTACCAACGAACGAGTCGTTGGGCTCCAGCCACTGGATCTCAACCCTTACGATGTAGGCGCGTGTTCGTCCCTCCCGTATTGCCCCTTTGATGGCACCCCTGACCGATCTGCTTAGATTATGCTAAGGGCCAAGGGTGGCCAGCCCATAGAACTCGCAACACTGGCCAGTTATCTGGGATCGTCCGTCCACTTGCAGGCGTCTATGAAGCTGATAGACTCCAACCATCTCATCGGAGATGGATTCTCGGCCTCTGGGAGGGCATCCCAGGATGATATAGGGCTCAATGAGCAGTACCTGCGAACCGTGCCCAATGTAAGTGGCTGTGGGCTGTAGCGTGTCGTGTTATCGTGTCGTGTTGTATCGTAACAAACTCGACTTAGGTGTGCCGTACTCTCGGCACTGCTATTTTCGATGACGTCAGGACCCAGTTGGGTGGGATGGACCGAATGAGGGCAGTCGAATTGACGCAGATGTGGCCCTTTGGCTTGAATCACAAGGAAAAGTTTGTCATGACGAGAGCGGACGCAATCAGCAGGGGGGGCAAGAGCGGCCAGAAGCTCTATGTCATGCACGAGCACAAGAGTAAATGGTCGCCCAGAAATCGGGTATACGATAGAAAGGTGCTCCCGAGAGACGCGAAGCAGTGTTTCCTAAACGCATGCACATTGGCTCTGACCACAAGCGTGTCCTCGCCTCTAAACGATATACAGGCTACCTGCCGGTATGTGACACCCACAACCTTCAAGAAGGGTGCCGTAACAATGGGCCCGAAGCTATACCGACACACCTTTGTTCTCTCCGCCAAGAGCAACGAGGGGGGCATACACTCTTCCAGAAGCGCTATGCTACAGGCGATTGCAGGAATGAAGAAGTATGTCGACCCCGTGTTCATATGCGAGGACACTATGTGGTACGCTCGGATAGCCGCAAAGGTAAACAGGGCTTCGAGAACTGGTGGTCACCGTCGATTGGGCCCTATGACGGATGACGACCCGCTCTTGCGATACACGGCCTGTGCCAGAATTGCGTGCATGGGTCTCCCGCAGATTCATCACAATAGCTTTATTAATGGCACACCCTTCAGGAACAGAAACAAGAGAGACACGAACAGTGTGGACAAGTCCTGGTGGCCCACACAGAGAAATGACGGCGAGGGAGTCAGGCTCAAACGGGCCCAAATGGGCCAAGCCTGGAGAACCAATCACGGGAGGCCCGTTTTCAAGAATGCGAACCAGACAGTCGCCAACAGAGCATTCGGGGGTGCCCCAACAAGCAGGCCCCAGGAAACAGCCACCGTTAACATACCCGGAGCTAAAGAGCTGGCAGATGGCCTCTTGGTCGAAGTAAATGCTCTCGGTGCAAAGATGAAGGTGAGTTGTTGCCCTCTCTCTCTCTCTCTAGTGTAGGTTGCTCACTCGGGCACCCCATTTTATTTGGCAGACTGAAATAAGAGAAGCACTGGAACGTTACCCACTGGGACACGAACCAAGGGACCTCCCATTGCCCGACTGGGGGATCGAGCGGTGTCATGCAGCCGTCCAGAGGGGATGCAATGCCACACTCGTGGCCCTCTTTGATCCCAGCCACATGTCAGAAGGCGAAGAGGTTACACATGAGAGAGATTACGAAGAGTTTGTCGTCAACTCTAGACGATCTTGGTGGGCGACCTTTTACCAACAAGAAGCAAGGCTCAAACACATCCTTAGCTTCGTCAGGCGGGACATCGAGAACATAGTAGGGACTAGGATCGGTTGATATTGATATCATCCGTATTAATACTCTATCTTATCCTGTACACTCAAAGGGATGTTGAGAATATTGTAGGACGTTAAATGGATTAATATTAGTATTATTGATATTGATACTCTATTCTAGCCCCACTCTATCTTATCCTGTACACTCAAAGGGATGGCATCCTTTACAAGCCAATATGAGACTAGCGCCCACAGATTCCCCGATCCAGAGAGATCCACCTTTACCAGTCTGTTCTTATACCTTGCCCTCAGGCTCGACATCAGTCGTCTGAAGAACGCCTGTCGGATGTAAAACAGACTCATCGACCGGCAATCACACTCTAGCACAAACCTCGTCTTTGCCTTCTCTCCCAGAAAGCCAGAGTTGAGAATGTGCTCAATGTAACGTATATCAGTCTCGTAGTTGGTTCGCTCCCAATCCCGCCGGTTGATGTACAGCTTGTATACTTGGAAAGGTGAGTACGGGAAATGCATTGATAAGCAATAGGAATCAATCACGCTTCGCTTACTCAAATTGCCCTCCGGATCACGATCATCCAATAATACAAAGTAATTCTCGCGTTCGCGTATGTCATCCACAGAACACATCCCATCCCCTTTTGTCTGACCATTACACGTGATATATAAGCTTTACTTTCTTAATTTGCTACTCTCTAAAAAATAATGTAGTCTATGACTGATTTTATTTCAGTGAAGCTGAAAAGGTCTTCGCCCCCTGAAGAATAACTAGATTGGGAAGAACTGGCATATTCATCAGAACGCTGCGATTGTGAACCTTGTGGGTCTTCTAATGTTATCACGTCAGGTGTTAACAGTTTAATTTTTTCCTCAATATGCTCTGCGAGTTGACGTCGATCAGTCGGAGATACTCCAACGTCTTCTTCTGCTATAGATTTTCTGAACACTGGTATGATATGCATAGGAATATATATTTCTTTAAGCAAGTCTATATCAGTTATTGTTTGCATTTTCGCGTGATCTGTGGCTTCCGTGATAGCAACAGTTAATAACTCCTTAACTTCATCTAGTGTTATGGATGTCTGTGCTTGAGACCGAAACCTGCCGAGTGAATCCAAGTTGTACCAACAACCATCCAAGTAACGCACTGCTATCCAATGTCCCCCCGCGTCAGGAGTATGGAGGATAAATCCAATAAACTCGTATCCATCATCAGAGGGAAGCACATTCTCGATGTTACCAGTTTTATACCCAGCCCCTTTTACATTCTTGCTTTCAATAACACCTCTAATTGCACCATCATCCATCTCCTCGCGTTGCTCTTCAAATAAACATGTAATCTGATTAAGCCAATTAATGTCAGCAAATTTACTGGCCTCTTTCCCATCCCTTTCATCAAATAGCATCATAATCAAGGCTTGGAAACCACACTGTGTTCCGCTTTGACTAAACCAAGCATTCTTTGTGAAAAACGATGACTTCTTTGAACACTGGTCGTCATCTCCATACGAGTTGGAATCAGGCTGTGATTGACTTAATATGTCCTGTACTCCAGGGTCGTTAGTTAGTATGGCTTCAACTATACTATTTAGATCTCTGTATTCATCTTGAAGTGCTTTCAATTGACCGTCATCAAGATCAAAACCCGTAACATCTTTGATTCCAGCCCTTTTATCCACACGAGAGCGCTTAACGTTAGTAATCTCTCCCCATGATTCCTCTCTTTTCAAATTGGGCCCAATCAAAGCCCAATCATAATCCCGCTTGAGGTCGACCCATGCTTGGATGAGGGCTTTGAGTCTTAGTTTCTTTGCATTTCCCGGCCTTGGATCATCAGACTCATTTTCTCTTCTAGGTTCCGTTTTTACCAACAATGGATTATATTCAGAACGAGGTTTTGGTTTTACCAATGGATTAGATTCAGTTTGTTGTTGTTGAAGTTGCAGTACTCGTTGAGCCCTTTTCTGCCGGTCATACACTTGCAGTCCCTGATCACATTCATATGAATAATTTTTGTCATTAAGGTGTGCCCATTGTATCAATCTGGGGATCTCAATAACAGAAACAACTGGTTTCGCAAAAAGATTCTGAACACCAAAAAGGTTTTTTCGAATAGTTTCCACAATTTTTGTACAAGACACATTGAGTGTACTGGTACTGGCGTGGTCTTCATGTTCGATTAAGTATGTGATAAAATCCGCAAAAAAATCAGACGAGTCTGTTCCTTCTTGTGGTACCCAAAAACTGAAAGCCGACGGCGGATCCCAATCAAATAGCCACAAGTAGTTATCCCACTTTTTGTACAGAAGTCCTTCCGTGGACCCAGTAAGAAATGTATGATCGTCAGCCTCTTTTACATCGAGTCTGATTTCTTTGCCTTCGGACTCGAATGTGAGATACAACCCCCCATTTCTCGCATCCAGATAGGTAGGGAAACGAGGGAGGTAGACAAAGAATGTATTTTTCTCCCCTGATCCTAATACAATCGACGGGTTGCTGTAATTTCCTTGAAGATTAATACCACACAATCCCAGCCAGAATTTGCGCTCATCGAACTGTTTCGACTGTAAAGCTTTCGCATCGGCTTCGTCTTTAAGTCGTTTCTTGTGGCGATTGAATTCATCTCTATTTTTATAGAATCTGAGAGTGTCATTTAAGTCCTCCCTGTGCATTAGAATTGTTGGGGGGTTGTCTTTGAATTTAAGGTGTCCAAAGTGTAAAGTACGACTGCCGTCGGATAATACCCTTTGCCATTTTTCGGTACTCCCGTCATATAGCGAGACCACATCCCATTGTTTTGGCTCTATTAATTCTCTCTTAAGTAATTGCATCTTATTCTTCTTAAAGTTGTACTCGGAGACGTAATAAGGCGACTGGACTTCTGCAGGTAATTCAACCTCGCTGCCCCCCGTACTGGCCATGTCGTATGCTTTTCCAAGGTTTTGCCTAAATGCATTTCCACTGATGCCCTTGGCCAGCTCTATTAGGTCTTTATTTGGGTTACCCTCCACCCAATCGAAAAAGTGTTGTTCGCCAGCGTCAAGCTGGTAATGAATGTACTGAATCGCTGCCACAAACGTCATAAAGACATCCTTGTTTGTATTTGTACTTTTAGCTATTATTTCGTAATCTGCTCCTCTCTCCCGGTTCATAGTATTTATCATTTTTCTTTCATCTCTAATTCGACCTATCTCTTCTTTTTTTGCTTTTTGCTGTTCTAATGCCCTTTTTATTGCCTCTCTTCTAGCGGCATTCTGGGCTGTTTCATAATTCACGAGCTGATCATACCACTTCCTATATTTGTCATTATTTCTCTTCACCTCTTCTTGCTTTTCCCCTTTCTTTATTTCTGAGTAGGTTAGGTTTACTAATCGCGCAACTAAATCATTATCATAGGCCCCGCGAAATGCTGGTAAGCTGATCCCATCTTCAAAGTTTTCATCAATGATGTCATTTCTTAGTAATGCCGTATACTCATTCGAGGTCGTGACTTCTTTTTGATTAGGATAATGTTCCTTAACAAATTTAGAAAACAACAATTCTCTTTGTTCATCCTTAATATCGTCGTGCATTAAACTCTTAATGATGGCTTCATCCCAATGTCGTTCATACTTGTCAGATAATGTTTCAAGTGTCGAGTCAAGTATGGATTCTGATATTTTCTTCGCCTGTTTATTAGACAATGTCGCTTGCACAAAATCCTCATATTCTGAAAAAAGTGGATATGCCCGCTTTACTACGTTACACCATACTACAAACCCTTTTTTTTTAATTACCCTCGTTCTTCTTGGTTTGGCATCTTCTATATCCGCTGTAGTTGGGCTGGCAGCGTCATTCAGAGCCAGAGCCTCCTCAGCACTCATGTTATTAGTTACACTGATCCGAAGTGCATGTATATATTAACTATTGGGTCCCAAATCAGATTGAATATGGGCAAAGTGTCGAGTGCCAAGGCGTTGAGGTCACGGTGCGATCATCGGTGAGTTCGTCCCGCAACCATTAACACCATAACGCAAAGAGATGCGAGATTGATGTGATTTCTGTCAGAATCAAGTTACAGAAGCGATCCTTGAAGCGACTTCATTCTTCTCATGAGGGCGAGGAGCCATGGGTGGATCGTCTCTTTTCGTGGGGCCAGAGGAATCTGAGCAAGTCGAGTGTGTCGAAGCTGAAGGTGATGGTGAGGAAAGGGTACAGGAATCCGTGTAGGGTAAGCGATATTGGGCACAGTTCGGTCAAGGTGTTGAAGCAGGCCGGACTTGTGGTGGTGATTGGAGAGCTGTGTATTATAGTAAAGCGTAGTGTACTAGAAAAGATAGTCTCAGAGGGCTAATTCCAGTGTTTTGACCTTTTATTATATAATTACTTTTTTGTGAGTACTAAAAGGCAATACAGTAACCATGGTAAAAGACAATCAGACACGCAGTAGGCGCAAGCCGAGTCCCCTTGTAGGGAAGAGTCTTGTGAGAAAGAGTTTGAGGCGGGATGGGCGTAAGCACGGTATTACGGTTCCTGCCTTTGAGACGCTCAGTTTTGTGGGCAAGAGCTTTCTCGAGAGGGTCATCATGAAGGCCAAGACCGAGCAGAACTACTCCACCAAGTCGAATGCCACACCCAAGAGCATCAGTGTTAGGAGCATCAGTGAGTCTAACCTTCATTTCCTCGAACCTCAAACTCCAAATCCCATCTTCTCAAAAATTTCTAGAATTCGAAATCAATAACGCATCATTTATTCAAAATCTAATCCTAATTTAGTTCATGCCTGTAACTGTCTTGGTGTTCCTGCCGAGATTACCGGGGATGCGCGTGAGATGGTCAAGAGGCAGTCTTATGACAAGACGTCGTTCAAGAGGTCCAATGTGCACAGGCTTGTCAAGGGTTATATTGGAAAGAACAGGGTTCGGCTTCACACTGCGACCTATCTGTGGTGTGTCGTGTCTTCTCTTCTGGATGAGCTTATTACCGAAGAGAAG